>ERZ507590.38-NODE-38-length-39596-cov-6.52707_pt1 | contig 39596 bp, 27 predicted proteins | sample MGYA00513716_ERZ507590 | MGnify/ENA metagenome assembly ERZ507590
TATCAGCATAAATTAAAAATAATGGTCAAAATATTTGGATTTTAACATAGAAAGCTCTTTTGTACGATATTTGCATGAGACATGAAGGCATGTCTACATGTCTAATCATTTCTTCACTCGCTTCACGCCGTCCACGATGTAGATGCCGGCAGGGAGCTCGTTCCATGACTGGGTCTGCTTCACGCCCTGAACGGTGAAGATGCCCTTCTTGCGTGCGGGCACGTCTGCTGTGATGTCGTTGATGCCGCTGGCGGAAGGCTCAATCACAACCTTGGCGGTGACCACCTCGCCGTTGAGCGCAACGGCTTTCTTCCCTGCGTCGTACACAGCACCTTCCGGCTGCTTGATGGAGCATCCGTCAAGCACCAAGTTGGCGATGTCGCAGATAGAGCCTGTGGGGCCCGTAGCTTCCACGTGAGAGTTGCGTATGGTGAGCACCTCTTCTGCCACGTTGTCGTTTGCTGATATGCCCCAGTCGCCTTCTGCCTCCAACCAGCAGTTGACGATTTCGAGCGGAGAGCTTTCAAAAAGCACGGCGCATCGGTCGTTCGTTATGCTGAGCTTAGAACCGCTTTCGCCCTTGATAGCTGTCGACTCGCACAGATATATGCCAGCTGAGTTGGTAACATTAATGGTGTTTGTGCCGATCAACCTAATCACAAGGTCTTTGTATGTATTGTTGTAGATAGCATTACTGCCATCTACCTCAATGGTGGCGTTCACAAGAGTCAGGGTCTTGGTGTCGGGGTCGAAAGAGACGTTGCCGCTCACTCCCTCAATAATGCTGAGGTCAGCACAGTTTTGGGTTGTCACATCCTTGCCGGCAATCAAAATGCCATAGTTTTCTGGCTGAACCACCACCTTGTCGGTGACCTTCACGCCGTTGAGCGCCACGGCATGCACATTTGCGTCGAAGGCAGCACCAGCAGGTTGGGTGATGGAGCACCCGTCCAGAACGACGTTTTGGAAGTCGCAGAGCGAACCGTTGCTGCCAGTAGCCTCAACGTATACATTGCGCAAGGAGAGCATTTCACCACTCTCACCATTATTTCCTCCTATGCCATATAAACCTTCCGTATACAGCTTGATACCTACAATCACAGCCTGCGAATTGTAGGCATATATTCCTGCAGATTCAGCGCTTTTCAATCTGAGGGTTCCTGATCCGCCAATTCTGCAAGGAGACGCCCAGCCTGTAATACATACATTTTCTGTCGTAATACTGTTGTCGCCAAGCACCTCAATGTTCAATCCTTCGCTGCTATTAATAAAAATACCATTATCAACATTATCGATGGTAGCATCCTGCATCGTGAGGGTATTCGTCTCGGGATTGTAGCTAATCTTTCCCTCCACTCCCTCAATGACACTGAGGTCAGCACAGTTTTCACTCGTCACCTCCACGTCGGCAATCTTAAAGCCATAGCTGTCTTGCGCCATCACGAATGCTGACGACATCATCATTATCACAAGCATGAAGAACATGCGCATCCATGCGCCGCCTCTTGAAGAACTCTCAAGAAGCCGTTGGATGATTGACTGTTTGTTAGTGTTTAGTTTTTTCATAATCAGTTGGGTTTAGTATGTTAAACAAGTTTTTGTGTTGTGCCATACCCGAAAGAGGCGTGGTTTACGTTTGCAAAGAAAGCGGTTTTACGCTCAAGTCAGTAGGATATTTCTTACAAAAAATGGCCAATTCTTAACAAAATAGCCCCACTTGTGAATTTAGCGCGTGAATTGACAAGCAGACAAGGCTAACTTAGGAGGCTATGGCGTCCCGCCGTAGCCACGCAGCCACGACCATAAGCGGAAAAACATATAAAAACACAAGATTACACAGGAAGTAAAGTCAAAAGTAAGAACTTAAGCAAAAGTCAATAAATAACAAAGCAAGAATGCCCGTAGCTCCTACTGTATGCCTTGTTAATCACATGATTTTATAACCTTGTGTTTTTCTTTGTTTTTTCCGCTTGTGCTTTTCGAGAGAGGCAACAGCCTCTCATTCATTTATGTCCTATATGGTCGTGAGAACTTGTTCTCACAAGACCATATAGGACATAAAGGAATTGCCAAAGGCTCGAAAAGCACAAGCGGACTGTGGAGTCTGGTTTTTGTCAAAGCCCTGCCTATTCTGCCAGCAAATGTCTGGCACGCTCTATTATCGTGTCCTCACCCTTCAGCATATCGTCCTGCGAGAGACCGACGTTGTAGTCGGGGTCGATGCCGAACTCGGTGGACTCGCCGTCCTTGTCGTACATGGGGCATGCGGAGAAACGGACGCTCCATCCGTTGGGCAGTTCCGAAGAGAAGGGCATGCCGGCACCGCCACCCGTGCGGTCGCCGACGACGATGACATTGGGGAAGCACTTCATGTACTTCACAAATTCGTTGGCGGCGCTGTATACGGCACGGTTGGTAAGGACAGCCACACGCTTCTGCCACCTCAGACCCTTCGAGGGCTTGAGTCGCTGCTCCGCCATCTTCGAGAAGTCGTTACGACCCTTACCCGTCTTATGCTGCATATACCCCACGAGCCTTTCCTCGTTGGTGAATCTTGCCGCCAGCTGCTCAGCGCTCGTCACAAGTCCGCCGCCGTTGTCGCGGATGTCCACGATGAGGGCGTTGCACGTGGCGAGATACATCATCACGTCGTCAAGATTGCCCTCCCCCATCGGATTGGCGAAGGACGGACAGCGGACGTAGCCGATGTTGTCATCGAGGATGCGATAACGCAGACCAGAGGCAATGCGATAGTCGGTGCCGAGATAGCGCGAGAGAAGCGTGTCGCTGACGTTGGAGGGATAGTCCTCATGCCACGACCAGTAACGCGCCACGTCCCACGACGCATACATGTTGACGTGTCCGTCACGCAGCTCGCCAAGCATATTGCCGAGCACCTCGAAGAGCTGCACGGACGTCATGTGGTCGTCAATCTGACGTGAGTAACGCTCATGCACCTCGTCCCAGTCCAGTCCGTACGCCTTCTTCTTATAGTCGAAGAAGCAGTAATGCTCGTCCACGGCGCTCCATAGAGCCTCGAAGTTGCCGCGCGGATTGTCGGCATACTCGTCCTCGTCAACGCATGAGGAAAGCATGCAGAGACAAACCGCGCAGCAAAGGCCAAGGAGCATCTTGAGTGATGTGTTCCTTTTATACATTATATATACGTTTTTACTTCATTAACTTAATGTTTCCGTTGGTGTCCAGCCCTACGACGTACGTCTTGCCAGCCTTTGTGGAGAAGCGCAGCGTCTTGTCAGCGTAACGCACCTCACACGGTTCGCCTGATCCGGAGCGGATGACGGCTTTCTGGAGCTTGCCGCCTTCCCAATGGATGTCCACATGGAAGTTGCCCCTTGCACGCAGACCCGTCACGCTTCCCTTTGCCCATGCATCCGGCAGGGCGGGAAGCAGATGAATGAAGCCCATGTGACTCTGGAGCAACATCTCCGTGACGCCGGCTGTTCCGCCGAAGTTGCCGTCTATCTGGAACGGAGCATGCGTGTCCCAAAGGTTGTCGAGGGTGCCGTTCTTCAGCAGGTTGCCATAGAGAGTGTAAGCATGGTTGCCGTCGTGCAGACGTGCCCACTGATTGAGCTTCCATCCCATTGACCATCCTGTGGCTCCGTCGCCTCTATGCTCGAGCACCACCTTTGCAGCCTTAGCCAGTTCGGGTGTGGTGACGGGCGAAACGGTATGGCCTGGGTGAAGTCCGAAGAGATGATTGACGTGGCGATGCTCGTCCTTCGGATCGTCGATGTCCTTCGACCATTCCATCAACTGTCCGTAACGTCCAATCTTATACGGAGCCAGATGCTTCAGCGCGTCCTCCCACTGGCGGCGCTCCTTGGCGTCCTTGCCGAGTGTGCGGTTTGCCTGAACAGCGTCGAGGAGAATCTCGCGGATGACGGCGTGGGCGAAGGTGGCTCCCTCATCCACGGGTCCATGTTCGGGCGAGGTGGACGGTGCGGCTGTATATACTCCGTCGGGACGATGCCACAGATAGTCAGCAGCAAAGTCGGCGCTTCCCTTCAGAATGTCATAATATTCGGCAAGGAAACGACGGTCGCGGGTAAAGTCATAATAGTTCCAGAGATGAGTGGCGAGCCACGGTCCGGCAAACGGAGAGAAGTTCCACGACATGTCCTCGCTGGAGAGCGGCGTGGTGAATCCGAAGATATTGCCCGACACGGATGTGGTCCATCCACGTGTACCGAAGTATGACTTTGCCGTCACTTCTCCGGGCTTGATGAGCGTGCGGATGAAATCGAAGAGAGGCTGCTCGCACTCGGAGAGCGCCGTCGGACAAGCCGGCCAGTAGTTCATCTGCAGGTTGATGTTGTTGTGATAGTCCACTCGCCATGGGCCGTCCACATTGTTATGCCATACTCCCTGAAGGTTGGCTGGCATATCGCCTGGGCGCGACGAGGAGATGAGGAGGTAACGGCCGAACTGATAATAGAGCTGCTCAAGGTAGGGATCCTTGGCTCCCTGACGGTAAGCCTCGAGGCGGCGGTTGATGGGCATGTCGGTGAAGGTGGTGTTGTCGCCCATAAGGTCAAGGCTTACGCGACTGAAGAGGTTATGATAGTCGGCATAATGCTCCTTGAGCAGACTGTCATAGCCTTTGTCCGCAGCCTTATCGAGCCACGTAGCGGTGGTGGCAAGCGGATTGACGCCGACGTATGCCTTGGGGTCATGGAAGTCGGGGGCGTAGTTGGCACGATAGTCCGTGTCGGCGGTGATGAGGAACACCACCTCATCCGCTCCCTTTACCGTGATGCGTCCGCCCTCGTTGGTCAGCGTACCGCCGTGGTTGATGGCCTTTATGCGGATGGCGTACTGCATGTCGTTGTTGTCCAGACGGGCGTCCCACAGCAGGGCGTCAGAGCCTACGGCGGTCATCTTGCCCTCCGAAACGGGATTGGGGGAATACGAGAAGGTGAGGTTCTGCATGCCTTTCTGAGATGCCTTGAAGCGTACGGCAAGGACGTTGGCGGGGCGGCTGACGAAGTATTCGCGACGATAGTCAATTCCGTCTTTGCTGAACTGCACGACGGCAAGGGCGGAATCGAGCGAGAGCGAACGGCGATAGCCAGTCATTCCGACGGCGCTAAGCCCGGTCTCTACGTAGAATTCGCCGGCTGTGGTGAAGCTACCGAAGCGGAACGGATCCTCAGCGTACGACTCGTAGGGCACTTCACTGTTAAAGTTCTTCTTAGTCAGTTGTGAGGCACGCTCCCAGTCGTTCTCGGCAAACGCCTTGCGGATGTCGGCGATGACATGCGCCGACTGCTTGTTGACGTTCCAGTAATAGTCGGCTCCCTTCTTGGTGTTGGGACCTCCACGCCACAATGTCTTCTCATTGAAGGTGATGCGCTCAGCCTCAACGGAGCCAAGAACATTGGCACCAAGCGAGCCATTGCCTATAGGCAGCGACTGCGACTCCCAGTCAGAGTCGGGATTGGTGGCGGTGTCGCCGGCAGAGATGGGCTTCTTGCCACCTGTGAAGTTCTCGGGATGACCGCCATACCAGATGGCCTGTCCGCGCAGAGATACGGGAGTGTCAAACCAGTAAGTGAGGGGTGTTTGGGTTTGTGCGGTAGTTGTCAGCGGAGACAACAAGAAAAGAGAATAAAGAGATAATAGTTTCATGCTTTTGCTTTAGTTGGATTAGTCGGATGAAGGCGAGAATGTGTCGTGACACATTCTCGCCTTTCATCTATTTATTTCTGTATTTTAATGGTCTTGCCATTGGCGTAACGCATGATTGTGACGCCCTTGGCAGGTGCGTTCAGACGGCGTCCGTCGAGCGAGTAATAGCCTGTGATGGCAGAGTCAGCGTTGCTGTTGAGCTCCGTGATAGCGGTCTCGCCACCTTCGCCATTGTCGCCAACACGGCACTTGGCTGCATTGTCGATAATAGTCTTTGTCACAGCCTTGGTGTTCGGGTCGATGGTGCTGCGGATTATCAATGCACAGACATTCAGCTTGGAGCGGTCCTGAATGAGGTTGTGCTGCGAGATATTCTCGAACGTAACAGTGGGATTCTGCATTTCGCCTACTGTGTAAGGAGCTGTCAGCGAACCTTCCACACCATACCTGATGCCCTTGCTGGCAATGGCAACCTGATTGAATGTCAGACCTCTCACTTCTGAAACGCCGCCCAAGAAGGGAGCGTATTCCTCCGGCAATCCTTCGATACCGTCCCATTCGCCTACGTGAACATTCTGTACCCAACTGTCGTTCTTCAGTCCGTCGGCAGTAAGCACATAAGCCACCTCGTACTTGTCGTTCTCGTCAGTGGGGAGGCACGGCAGCACGTCCGTAGAGACGATGATGTTATTGCCGCTCTCGTCAAAGTTTGCCTTTACGTTGATGTCGAAGTTAGCTGTCTGATTCATAGCCATATTGTATTCGCCCTCACCAGTGTAAGAGTTCACCTTTTCGTAACGGTTAAATGTAATATATGGTCTGCCCTCTTTCCATTCAGACGTTAAAAATTCTGTATATGCGTTTGTCCTCATTGCGTCGTCGTGGATGGATATGCCGATAAAGTCGTCTGGATGGATGCGCTCCAAGTACTCCATAAGGGCAATGCCACGCGGACAGTACTGGCACCACGTACCGGTGACATCCTCAAAGACAACGCGCTTCTTGGGTGCCTGCAGCACGGTGCTGCGTGTGATGATGGTGTACGGTATTGTTGCAGAGTTGTATTGACCGTCCACAAGCGTAATGTTGAGCATCACGTCCGACTCACCGATGGTCTTACCGGGCTTGATGGGGATATTCACATCCAGCATACTGCTGAAAGGAGTCTCGAAGTCCATGTTGATAGGCTCGGAAGTCTCGTTCGACTCATAATCGTAAAGCGTATACGTAATCTGGCTTACGGGATTGGTTCCCCAGTTCATAAGTCGGATTGGCACGTTCACGTATTCGTCAGAAGGAGTGACGGTCACCTTAGGTTGGAGCTGCGTCGGCGCAACTGAGTAAGTTTGTGCCGCCACATTGAGTGACATCGTAGTCAGCATCACGAAGAGAAGCGTGATGAAATGGAGTAGTCGTTTGGTCATAGTAATATGAATTTGATAGTTATAGACTTGATTTATTTAAATGCAAAGCGGTGCCTATACGCGAAGATTACTTCCGCATAGACACCGTTTTTTATATAAGATTATAGCTGAATTTCAACGACACGGTCGATTTCGGTCGGCACGTTATCGAAGCTGATAACTACGCCGCCCTGACATTTCTGTGTCTTTACTGCACGACGGCTTACGAAGTCGACAGCGCTGCGCACCTTCTTGTCGCCAAGCGGCAGGAAGAGCGACTTGTCCTGAAGGTTAAGGATATGCACGAAGAGGCGGTTGCCCTTCTGCGTAGTCACTCCCCAGTCGTGCGGAGCGATGAAGCCTCCGCGTGTGCCATAGATGGTCTCGCCGTACACCTTCATCCACTCGCCCATCTTCTTGAGTCGCTCTACAGCCACTTCAGGAAGGCATCCGTCCGGCTGCGGGCCGATGTTCATAAGGAGGTTGGCGTTGCGTCCGGCTGCTCCGACGAGGTAATGAACGAGAGTGGTGTCCGACTTATAGTTCTGGTCAGTGATCTTATATCCCCACATGCCGTTCATCGTCTCGCAAGTCTCAAGGGGCAGACGCGAAATCTGCTGGCCTGAGAGTCCGGCTGTATTCTCACCGGGCAGGTCGCGCTCGAACATCTGGAAGTCCTCGCCTTCGAACGGTGTCTGGTGATGGTTGTTGCCGATAAGGCAGGCGGGCTGCAACTTATGGATAAGAGCATACTGCTCGGGCAGCTGCCAGTCGAACGACGGATTCTGGTCCTGATCCCACCAGCCGTCAAACCAGATGGCTCCCACCTTGCCGTAGTTGGTGAGCAGCTCTGTCAGCTGATTGTTCATAAACTGATAGTAGCTCTTCCAGTCGCCGTTGGGATTGGAACGTCCTGTTCCTCTACCCGTACGGCCCCACGGAGCATCCTCACGCCACCAGTCGATGTGCGAGTAATAGAAGTGTATGCCGATGCCCTGCTTGTGGCACTCGTCAGCAAGTTCCTTTACGATGTCGCGCTTGAACGGTGTGGCGTCCACGATGTTATAGTCCGAATACTTGGTATGGAACATCGAGAATCCCTCGTGGTGTCTGGTGGTGAAGCAAATATACTTCGCTCCTGAAGCCTTGATGGCTGCCACCCAATCATGCGCGTTGAAACGTGACGGATAGAATCCGCCAGCCAGTTTCTGATACTCGCGATAGTTGAGGTCCTTGTTGGTCATTGTCCACTCGCCGGTGGCGAGCATGCTGTAGAGACCCCAGTGAAGGAAGATGCCGAACTTGGCATCCTGAAATTCCTTGCGTGCCTCAAGATTCTCTGCCGTGGGTACGTAATGGTCCTCAGCAGCAGCCTTCGGCGTAACCGAATAAGCCCCCATTGCCACCGAAATGGCAAGGAGGGCTGATGTGATACATCTTTTCATACAATGATTTATTGGGGTGAAGAGACGTACTGTATTACTTAACGGCAATGCATTCCACCTCTACCAATGCGTCCTTCGGAAGAGTCTTCACGGCAACGGCTGAGCGTGCCGGGAACGGCTGTGTGAAGAACTCAGCGTAAACCTCGTTCATAGCGCCGAAGTTGGCCATGTCTGAGAGGAACACTGTGGTCTTAACGACGTGAGAAAGGTCGACACCTGCCTCGCGAAGGATGTTCTGTGCGTTGGTGAGCGACTGACGTGTCTGCTCCTTTACACCACCCTCAACGAATGCGCCCGTAGCGGGATTGATGGGTAACTGACCTGATGCGAATACCATGCCGCCTGCCTCGATAGCCTGTGAATAGGGACCGATTGCTGCAGGAGCCTTGTCTGTACTAATCTGCTTGTTCATAGTTGTAATGATATTATTTTTAGGGTTTATATATGTTACTTATTGTGAGCTTATATGTGCTACTGTTATGTTTGCTTGGCATTGCTGCCGACGCTTACAGCGTGTAGTCTACGAGTTTGAAACCGCGCTTTATCAGCTCGTCCTTTATCTGACGGATATGCTCCTCGTTCTTTGTCTCTGCCTGAAGACGTAGGATGCAGGAGTTGACATCTTCGCTGTCGGCGTTGCGCTCGTGATTGACACGCACCACGTTAGCGCCAAGCTCTGCGAACACCTTGCTTACGCCGAGCATCTGACCGGGCTTATCCTCCAGTTCGATGCACATCGAGCAGGTGCGGCCGCTCTTGGCAAGTCCACGATGGATGACACGGTTAAGGATGGTAACGTCAATGTTTCCGCCGCTTACCACGCAGACTGTCTTCTTGCCTTTCACCGGCACCTTATTGAACATCACGGCAGCCACGCTGGCGGCACCTGCTCCTTCTGCCACCATCTTCTCGCTCTCGATGAGCTGCAGGATGGCAGCGCAGATCTCGTCCTCGCTGACTGTGACAATCTCGTCTACGTACTTCGAGCATGTCTCGAAGGTTATCTTGCCCGGTTGCTTTACGGCGATGCCGTCGGCAATGGTTGAAACAGAAGGCAATGCTTCCTGCTTGTGATCGTTTATGGAGCGTACCATGCTGGCTGCTCCAGCCGCCTGTACGCCATATACCTTCACTTCTGGATTGAGCGACTTGACTGCAAAGGCGATGCCTGAAAGCAGACCACCACCTCCTACCGGCACTACCACAGCTTCTATGTCGGGCAGCTGGTCGAGAAGTTCCAAGCCTATGGTTCCCTGTCCGGCGATTACGTTCTCGTCGTCGAAGGGATGGATGAAGGTGTAGCCGTGCTCGTCACGCAGACGAAGGGCTTCCTGATAGGCGTCGTCGTATACACCCGGCACAAGTTTGACGTCAGCGCCGAGACGTTTTGTGGCTTCCACCTTGCTGATTGGGGCTCCCTCCGGCAGACAGATGAGCGACTTGATGCCCATCGCTGTAGCTCCAAGCGCCACGCCCTGTGCGTGGTTGCCTGCTGAGCACGCAATCACACCCTTTGCCTTCTCCTCATCGGAGAGCTGCGAAATCTTATAATAGGCTCCACGTATCTTGAAAGAACCTGTGAGCTGCAAGCACTCCGGCTTGAGATAAACGTCACATTCCGTGTTTATTTTCGGGGCGTGTACCAGGGCAGTCTTACGTATTACCTTACTGAGGACGTAGCGTGCCTTATAGAAGTTGTCCAAATTCAGCATATTATCCTTATTATGTTACTTATTGTATGTTTTTCAGTCGCAAAAGTAAGCATTTATTCGGATATAGCCAAACTTTCGTATCAACTTATATATAATATATGTCAGAAACCGCCGTATATGAACGGCTGTACATCTTCAGTCGCCATCTGCAACGCCATCTGCATGCAGACGATGAAGAGCACCAGCTTCACTGCCCACGGCAAGGTGACGAATCGCGCCTGAAGACGCTGGTATTGTCTCTCCGACACGAAGTAGGTGAGCATGACGGCGATGACAGACACGGTCCACATGGTTCGCGCATTGAAGAACGGCACGAGATAGTCCATGCTGAAGTCTGCCGCTATCTTATTGTATAGGTCGGTCAGATGCGCCATGTCCTTGGCGCGGAAGAACGACCATGCGAAGCATACATATACATAGGTGAGCGTCCAGCTTATGGCGTTGCCCCACAAGGTGGAGGGGAACGAGAAGTGGAGCTGGCGGCTGAAGAACTTGTGTATGGCAAGTCCCAAGCCGTGGAGGGCGCCCCATATCACGAACATCCAGGAAGCTCCGTGCCAGAGTCCTGCCACGAGCATCGTGATGATGTTGTTGACATACATGCGGACGGTGCCGCGACGATTGCCTCCGAGGGGTATGTAGAGATAGTCGCGAAACCACGTGGAGAGCGATATGTGCCAACGGCGCCAGAAGTCGGTAAGGCTGAGCGAACGGTAAGGGAACCAGAAGTTGTCCGGAAGCCAGAAACCGAGTATGGCTGCCGTGCCGATACTAAGGTCGCTATAGCCCGAGAAGTCGAGGTAAATCTGGACGGGATAGCCCACAAGGGCTGCCGCACACTCGAAACCTGAGAAGCCCTGAGGACCGTCGAACACCCAACTGGTGAACTGTCCGATATAGTCAGCGAGCATGTTCTTCTTCACCACGCCGAGCATGATGAGCCAAAGTCCCACCCATACCATACGGCTGGAAGCCTGCTCATTGCGACGCAGACGAGGGATGAGGTTCTTGGCGCGGGTGATTGGTCCGGCAAGCAGCAGCGGGAAGAACGTCAGATAAAACATAAACTCCAACAACGTGGCATCGCCATCGAAGCGGCGACGATAGACGTCCACAGCGTAACTGATGGCTTGAAACGTGTAGAACGATATGCCCACCGGCAATGCTATAGAGGCAAAGGAGAAGTTGGTGGAGAGCATTGCTCCTATAACGTCGTTCATGAAGAACGAAGCGTACTTGAAGTAGCCGAACACTCCGAGGTCAACGACGACGAGGAGCGAGAGCAATGCCTTACGGGTAGCTCCCTCACGCGTCTTCATCTCCTGCGTAAGAGCATAGTTGAAGCACGCCGTGGCTGGCAACAGCCACATCAGCGCACCGTTGAGTTTATAGGCAAAGAAGAGGTTGAAGGCAATGACGTATAGCATCATCGCTATCTTTGATCTCTGTCTTATAAGGGTGAAGACGGCGAGAAACGCTACGAGCGCCATCTGCACGGTTATGTCTGTATAGTCCATTATCTTGGATTGGTGTCAGTCTGTAACTTAATTATGAACACTATGTGGCTGGCATACATCACTGCTTACTGAGCGTTGTCTGCGGCTGGAGCCTTTGCAGGAGCCTCAGCTTTGGCTGCAGACTTGGCTGCGTCAGTCTTGGCAGAGGTCTTCGCAGCGTCGGTCTTGGCAGGATTCTTGGCATTGGGCTTCGCGCCATCGGTATGTTCTGCCGTGGCATGATGCTGCGTCTCAGCCTGAGGCTTTGCTGTATGCGCGTCAGTTGCGGGCGTTGCAGAGTTGTCATCAAGAATCAATGACGGTTCTTCTTCAGCCTGTGCGGGCAGCGGGTCGGCACGATGTGCGGATGTTTTCGGGGTCTTGCCTACAAACAGCTGGCGATAATGCGCATTGCGTTTCTCCGGCTTTTCGAGCAGGAACGGATGTGCAGCCTTTCCACTCTTAAGCCATGAAACCAAATAGTCTGTCCATACAACACCACCATGATAGGTAGGATGACGTCCGTCCTTCTGTCTCGGGAGTTTCAGTCCCTTCGATAGGAAGAAGTGGCGCTTGCCTGACACCTGTTCAAGGACAGTGTTGATGCCCTTGTCCTCAGCCCAGTTTGGAGGGCCAACCCATGTATAAGGCACCTTACCGACTTTCTGAATGATGGCCTCAGCACGACGACGGATGTTCTTCAGGTCAGCGGAATAAAGTTCGTTGCTGCCCAGACATATAAATACGTGCGTAGGTTTAACGGTACGCATATAATGAATAAGGGTGTCGGTTTCAGACCACTGTTTTGTACCCGAACCGTTCCATGTGACGCAGGTCAACGTGTGTCCGTTCTTGTTGGCATAGTCTGATAGACGGAGTGCAAGAAGCTGAGTCATGGAGTCGCCTATGATTAGCAGACGCTGCTTGGTGGTGTCCACAGCCTCTGCCGGAGCGTTATCGTCCTCCGCCGCAGCCTCAATGTCGTCCGACTTCTCTCCAGCTACAGCAATGGACGGTTGTCCTATCTGCTTTAGATGCAAGGCGTCAGCTACGGAGTCTGGCACCATTGAGTAGCCAATGAAGTAGACAAGCGCTATAACGAATATCGAAATGAGTTGTAGTGTGGGTTTCACTTTCTTACGATTGTATGAATACGGTTTAAAGATATTGCGGCAGTTCGAAGAGTCGTGTTCCGTTGCTTCCCTTCACAAGGATGTACATACCCTGCGGCTTGTGCTCCGCAATGGCTTCTTTCACCTGCGATACGTTGTCGAACTTGCGGAATATGGCTGGTGTAGAGCAGTTTTCAAACTCCTCTCCTACGAGCCATACCTGCTCCAATCGCATGGCGGCAAGCTGGTCAACGATGCGCTGATGCTCGTCGTGCGAGACGCTTCCAAGCTCTTTCATGTCGCCGATGATGCACATCTTGTGCGGTGCCTCAATGGTTTCGAAGTTGGCGAGGGCGGCAGCCATACTTGTAGGGTTGGCATTATATGCGTCTACGATAAGACTGTTGCTCTCCGTCTTCTCAAACTGTGAGCGGTTGTTGCTCGGCACGTAGGCGGAAAGGGCATGGCAAATCTGCGACGGAGCCACATCGAAATACGTTCCGATGGTTACTGCTGCAAGCATATTGGCAAGATTGTAGTCGCCGATAAGATGTGTTGCTACGTCGTAAGCGGTGTGATCAGCCTCCTTACGGGCGTCGTTCCACTGGAAGCTGAGCATCGGTTCACAGCTGACAGCGTGTCCTTTAATGGCAAGCCCAGCCTCATCGCCACGTCCGTACGACGTAAGCGGAAGGTCGTGTGAGATGCCCTTAAGGTACTGATTGTCGTTGTCGATGAAGACGGTGCGTGGATGCGCTGCGACAAAGCTGTCATGCCCGGCGTTGGCTGCGGTAGCACGTGGCTCCACGATGTGGGCACGCATAAAGTCGTAAAGTTCGCCCTTTGTGCGGATGACGCCCTCGAACGATCCGAATCCCTGCAAGTGAGCGCGTCCCACGTTGGTGATAATGGCATAATCAGGCTCTACAATGTCAACGAGAGTCTTGATGTCGCCGGGATGTGAAGCTCCCATCTCCACAACAGCAATGTCGTGCTCGGGACGCAGACGCAGCAATGTCTTGGGCACGCCGATGTCGTTATTGAAGTTGCCCTGTGTGAAGAGCACGTTGTATTTCTCGCCGAGAACAGCCGAAGCAAGTTCCTTTGTGGTGGTCTTTCCGTTGGTTCCTGTAATGCCAATCACCGGTGTGCCGAGCTGACGGCGGTGGTAACGGGCGAGGAGCTGTAGGGTCTGGAGGCAGTCATCTACGATGATGAAGCGGCTGTCGCCATCCACGGCGTACTCCGATTCGTCAATGACAGCGTAGGCGCAACCCTTCTCAAGGGATGCAGCTGCAAACTTGTTGCCGTCGAACGAAGCGCCCTTGAGGGCGAAGAAAATGGAACCGGCAGGACAGTCACGGCTGTCGGTGGTGATGGTGGGGTGTTGCTCGAAGAGCTTGTAGAGTTCGGATAATTCCATTTTTTACAGTTACTGTGTAAGTATCTATTATATATGTATATTGCTATCGGATGATGGTTCATCAGAGCGACATCTCCTTAGAGAGGATGTTCTCGAGTTTCTCAGCGGAGAGCCTCAACTGGAAGGTTCCCTTTATAGCCACGGAAATGCCTCCCGTCTCCTCGCTGACAACGATGGCAATGCAGTCGCTGTCCTGCGATATGCCGAGAGCGGCACGGTGGCGCAAGCCAAGTTCCTTTGGTATGTCGTGGTTGTGACTGACGGGCAGGATGCATCCTGCTGCACGTATGCGCTTGTTGACTATCACCATCGCACCGTCATGGAGCGGCGAGTTCTTGAAGAAGATGTTCTCGATGAGCCGCTGATTGATGCGTGCGTCGAGGACGTCTCCCGTGTCGACAATGTCGTCAAGACTGATGGCACGCTCAATAACTATGAGCGCACCAACCTTACCTCTGGACAAATCCATACACGCCATCACGATGGGCATGATGGTTTCCTTGTCGATGTTCTTGTCCTTGTCGCGATTGCTGAAGAAGAAGCGCATTATGGTCTGGAAACGCTGATGTGCTCCAAGCGAATAGAGGAAGCGGCGTATGTCCTCCTGGAAAAGGACAATAAGCGCCAGTACACCCACGGAGACAAGCTTGTCCATAATGGCACCGAGGAGGCGCATCTCAAGCACCTGACTCACGAAGAGCCAGATTACCACAAAGACGATGATGCCGATGAAGACGTTGAGAGAACGACTCTCCTTCATCAGACGGTAGATATAGAAGAGCATCAGGGCGACAAGAAAGATGTCGATGATGTCCTTTATGGATATTTCAAACATACGCGTATATGTATTGTGAAAGTGTCAGTCACTCAAGCCGCCGCAGCACACAACGGTCTGCACGGCTTCCTTAACGTCATGCACACGCAGGATGGAGGCTCCCTTCATGAGCGACACAGCGTTGAGAGCGATGGTTCCGGGCAACGATGTCGTAGGGTCGCCGCCGGCTTTCTTGAATATCATGCTCTTGCGCGAGATGCCGACAAGAACGGGAAGTTCAAGTTCGGAAAGACGCTCCGCATGACTCAGTATCTCGTAGTTCTGGTCGAGAGTCTTGCCGAAGCCATATCCCGGGTCGAGAATGATGTCCTTTGCACCGAGGTCGCGAAGGCGCTGCACCTCATCAGCGAAGTTCTTCATCATCGTTTCGAGGGTTGGCTGCACGGACATAAGGATGTAAGGCACCTGCAGCTGTGCTACAGTCTGAAACATGTCGCCTTCCTCGTGTATCGGGGTGTCGACGATGCCGGTGATGCCTCCCTCGGAAACGTCGTTGATGATGTCCGCTCCAAACTCCTCCACGCAGCGGCGTGCCACGCGAGGACGATAGGTGTCGACGGAAACTATGGCGTCAGGCTGCTCTCGTCTTACGATGGCAAGGGCATGCTTAAGGCGCGATGTCTCTTCTTCTTCGCTCACTTCCATAGCTCCGCCGGGACGCGTTGAGAACGCGCCGACGTCAATCATACGTCCTCCTTCGGAGATAATCTGATTGGCACGGTCGGCTATCTCGGCTTCTGTCTGCTTGCGAGATCCTGAATAAAAGGAGTCGGGGGTGGCATTGAGGATGCCCATCACCATTGGCTGGGAGAGGTCAACAAGACGCCCACGAACGTTTATTGTGTATTGCATGTCTTTTCTGTTTTTTGGGGGGTTAGGGGATAGAGGCTCTAGACATTCTAGAGATTCTAGACCTTCTAGAGATTCTAGATATTCTAGAGATTCTAGGCATTCTAGAGATTCTAGAAGAGCTATGAGGCCCCTCTCCCTTTAACTTCGCAAAATACGCAATAAATTTTGAGACTGCCAAATTATTGGGAGAGAATTTTCCAGGGGCTATGCCTTGGGGCTCTTGTCCAGCGCTTTCATCTGACTCCTGAACCTCCACCACATCATCACGCCGGCTGTTGTCAGTCCGAAGGGGAACGCCATCCATACGCCTACGAGACCGTAGCCTAAGGGGAAGGCGAAGACATAGCTCAGGGGCAGGGAGATAACGAAGAAGGCAATGAAGGCTATGACGACAAGGGGCTTGACGTCGGCTATGCCTCGCAGGGCATTGGCGTAGGTAATCTGAAGTCCGTCTCCAAACTGATAGATGAAGAACGGCAACATCAGCGACACCACGCCGCTTGTCACGGCTGACGAATCTGTAAACCATGATCCTATGTCATATCTCAGCAGGAAGATGATGCCACCCAGAAGCAGCTCTAAAGCCACCATAAGATGTAACCCGGCTATGACGGTCTGACGTGTGCCCTGATGGTCTGACTGTCCGTGGAAATAGCTCACACGAACGGCTACCGCGGCTCCAAGACCGTAATAAACCATGAACGTAAACTGCGATATGGTGGTCATTACCTGATGCGAAGCGAGCGCTATGGTACCAATCCAACCCACCATAATGACGGTAAGCGAGAAGGCGGCGGTCTCCATACCCATCTCAAGGGCAATGGGCGAACCGATGGCAACAAGCCTACGTACCACGGAGCGCGACCAGCCCAAACCTGCGAAGCCCTCACGATAAGCGGCGAAGGTGCGGCGTGTCCAGAAGACGATGCAGAACATCACCACCATATATATTCGCGAGAAAAGCGTGGAAACACCTGCTCCTACTACGCCGAGCTCTGGGAAACCTGCCTTACCGTAGATGAGAAGATAATTGCCGAGGATGTTAAGGACATTGCCGGAGAGCAATATCCACATCGACGTGCGTGTCTCCGTTATGCTGTCCGTGAACTGCTTGAAAGCATTGAAGAGCATCACGAAGGGCAGCGACGCAAGCAACACCAGGTAATAAGGGCGTATGTACGGCATCAGTTCGTCAGGCTGTCCGAGCCTGTCAACAAACAGATAAAGCGTACCGAGCGCCAATACCATGACAGCGGCAGCTAACGTGTTGGCGACAAGGGCGGAACGGAGAGCCGAACCTGCCTGAGCCAACTCGCGTCGTCCGAAGGCTCCTCCTACGATCGGGGTCAGTCCGTAAGAGAATCCGGTGCCTGCGATGATGACAAGATTGACGATACTGTTGACGAAAGAAGCAGCACCCAACTCTATGGTGCTGTGATGACCTACCATCATCGTGTCGGCGAAGCTGAGCACTATCATTCCCATCTGTCCTATCATGATGGGAATACCGATGGAGAGCAACGCAAGGTAGTGGTGGCGTGTAGGTCTTGTGTTCATTACCAGAATTTGTTTTGTTCAGCGTTATACTCAAATCCGGCGGCAGCCAGACGGTCTGTTATCTCCTGTTTGTCGACATGAAGGTCGTCACAAAGCGCATCGAGTGATGGATAAATGTCGCGCAAACGCATATTGATGACGCTGAAGAGCATCATCGGATCCTTTGGTAAATCTAACATTTTACTTGTATCCTTTCTTTTTTAAAACACATTAAGGGTACAAAGTTACGCATTTTTCCGCCAAGTCAAGTCTTTATCACATATTTATATTATATGTACTGCCATTTGATTGACCCAAGACAAAGCCCTCTTAGAAGCCGCTGAACATCTCGATAAGCTTCTTCCTATAGAATCTACCCACCTTCACATCCGTCAGATTGTTGAACGGAGGGAAGAGTCGGCACGTATTGTCGGTCACCTCCATGAGGTAAGTGAGATTGATGATGTGCTTCTGGCTGACACGGACAAGGGACGGATCGAGCGCCACAATCATGTCGCTCGTCACGTTTCGCTTCAGTCGGATGGGCTTGTCGAGTCCAGACACGTACATCTCCCATACTCTTGGTTCGTGCTGATACGCAACGATGCCGATGTCGCGAACGTCCACAAGGCGGAAGTCCACGGCATTGGTATAGATAAGGAACTTGCCGTCCGTGCGGCGTCCGATGCCGTCTGCACACATCGTCACTGCATTGGAGGGATTGTCTGACAAAGCCACACGCATCGGCGAAACGGGCTTCGGCATCTGCATATCGAGGCAGACACGGCGTATGATGGTGCGCAGCTCCTGGTCGTCGATGGGCTTCATCAGATAGTCGAACGCCTGGTTGCGGAAGGCGGAAAGCATAAACTTCTGATGTGCCGTATACATCACCACGCGACAATCGCTTGCAGCCGAATCGGCGATGCGTTCCAGAAACTCTATGCCGGAGATGTCCGGCAGCTCGATATCGAGGAACAGTAAGTCGGGGTTTGTGTCCATGACGAGGGCCAGTCCGTCCATTCCGTTAGCGGCAATGCCGGAGATATGAGCCTCCTCAAATCCCTTCAGTTTATCGGCAAGCAATCTCGCAGCCGTCTTGTCGTCGTCTACAATAGCGATGTTCATCTTTCTCTATGTCCGTTTAAAGTGTTTAATAAAAGTATCAATAACGTATTCCGTCAGGCACAGCTAATGTTGCCTGACAACCCATCACCTTTCCTTCCTTGTCGGTGATGTTGTGTATGTCGAACCGCATCTTCCTGCGGTTTCGCTGGTTAGTCACGGCTATGGTCTGCGTGATAACCCCAAGTCCAGTTTTCTTCTTCAGTCTGAGATGGTTGAATCCGGGTCCGTTGTCGGTCACGGTCACCACTGTCTGCATCGCTCCGTCGCGTGCCTCGTCGTTAACGGGCTGTCGGGTGATGCTGATGGAGAGTTCCTTATGTCCTTCCCATCCCTTCAGTCCGTGCACGATGGCGTTCTCGGTAAGAATCTGCAGGAACATCGAAGGCATATTGATGGTGCTCATGTCAAGTCCTTCGCAGATGTCCAGACGGAACGTGAAGTCGTCGCCAAGCAGATATCGCTCCAGCGTGACATACTTATGCAGGTAGTCCATCTCACGGTCAAGCGTAATGCAGGGCATCAGCGACATGTCGAGGTTTGCCCTTATCAGCTTCGAGAGCGCCACCAGTTCTGATGCTTCCTTCTCGTCTGACGAACCTATCTTGTTGTTCAGGACGTTGAAGACGAAGTGGGGCGATATGCGGTTGCGCATATTGAGGAGCTTCAGATTGAGAATATCCACCTGATACTCTACGCGTTTCTTCTTCATTCTCATCAGCCATACCACCATTATCAATACCAAGACCAGCACTACAGACACAGCTATAGACACCTGCGTATTGGCTTTCTGTATGACGGCGTTCTTGTGCTCTATGGCAATGTCGTGATGCAGCTGAGTGGTATCCGACTGGAATCGTGCCATGATTTCGGCTGATCGCATCTTCGACTTGTTGTGTTCCAGCGAGTCGGTATAAGCCACGTCTTCCTCCAGCGTGGTGTAAGCCTTACGATAATCTCCCTTGAACGCATAGTAAAGGCGCAGATATCGGTTGCGGATGTTCACCATCATGTAGGGCACAGCATCGTTAGGCTTCTCAGTAGCCAGAATCTTTGTCACCTTCTGTATGTCATGCTTCTTCACCGCCAGTCCGATGCGGATGGTGTTGCAGTAATAGTTGGCTGTGACATCCCCTACCCTACGGAAGAACGGCTCCACCTCGTCCAGCAAGCGCTTCGACTGTGCGAGGCTGTCCAAATTAAGATAAACGTCGGCGAGGTTCACCTTGCAGAGATACATGTCGAAGTGGTCCTGCAGCTTATTGTCTTCAAGCTGTCGCTTCATACGGAGGAACATCTTTAATGCGGAGGGATAATCCTTCGTGAAGTAATAGAAGTTGCCGCAGTTGCAGAGATAGTATGACTGCATGGTGGGTGTCATGTCGGAGTAGTGTTTCTCCGTGGCGCGATAATACTTCAGGGCATTACGTTCGTCGCCGAGCGTCAGATAAATCTGAGCCAGTCCCATATATAGCGTCACGTTCTCCTGCTCTGGCATTCGGAGCGAGTCCACCAGAAAGAGGGCGCGGCGATAACAGCGTGCCGCCTCGGGTATGTCGCTGCATTGTATGTAGGCGTCGCCAAGATTGGCGTACGTCTTCGGCATCTCCTCCTTGTTGTCGCTGTTCTTTAGCAGGCTGAGCGCTTTCTTATACATCGGCACGCTCACCTCACGGTCACGATGGAAGTTATGGTTGACAGCTGCCAGACAGTTGTATGCTCCAGCGAGGAGCGAATTAAGACGTGGCTTATTCTGCCCGCCTTCCTTCGTCTGCATCTCGCGCATGCAGAAAGCCTCGATGCGGCTCACGCAGGCGTCCACTCTTTCCGGCTCCGTGGAGAGCCAGTAGATACGGGCAAGTCTGAGATAATATTCGTAATATGTGATGCTGTCTTTTGCGTTTTTCATTCCCTGCTGCACGATAGCCTCCATATTCGGGACGCGCTTCACAATTGAGTCGTCTATTTGGCTGAGACGTTTGAGTCTGACGGTATCGGTGCCGTCAGCACGGTCTGTCTTGCCTCCGCATGCCGAGACTAATGCCATGACGATGAACGCCGTGGCAATGGCAAACAAGCGGAATGTTTTTTTGTTAGTGTTATGGCGCATTGGTTTAAATCACAGCAAGTGGTAGGTAAAATGTAAAATATTATTCTTTCTTTTTGCAAAGTTAGCGATTTTTTTAAAAGAACCAAATAAAAAACAAAATTTTAGACACAAATATCGTCAACGTATTTGTAGGCATACGAAAAAGGGCGACCGGACTCACGTCCAATCGCCCCCAGAAAACGTTATGTGGATATACAAAATTATAAGAAAAGTCTGTACATCTTAGCGTGCGTTACGGATTGTAGCGCACGAAAGCCTCCATTGCCTCGTAGCATGCCAAGCCGAGCGAATGATAAAGCTCTGCTGTGGCATGGTTGCGGTCTTCGGCACGCTGCCAGAAGAGACGCTCGTCATTGCCGAGGAAGGGTGCGCTCTCCATCTGCGAAGAGTGCTTGAGGATGCTGTTACGCTTGCCGCGAAGCTCCTCCGGCGACATCGGCACGCACATCTCGATGTTCTCGATTTCCCATTCTGCCCACGCTCCGCGATACATCCAGATGCGGCAGTCGTCAAGCCATGCTGCGCCTGCCTGCTTCTCGAGGTCCACGGCAGCGAGTACGGCGTCCGTGCACTTGCGGTGTGTGCCGTGCGGGTCGGCAAGGTCGCCTGCCACGTAAATCTGATGCGGCTTCACTTCCTGGAGCAGCGCACGTACAATCTCGACGTCCTTCTCCGTCATCGGGAGCTTCTCTATCTTACCCGACTCATAGAACGGGAGGTCGAGGAAGTGGACGTGGTCGAGGGGGATGCCGTTGTAGGTGCAGGCTGTGCGTGCCTCACCGCGACGGATGAGTCCCTTTATGGTGCGCACCTCAGGCGTGTCGATGTCGGACGGACGCTTCTGTGCGAGGAAGTTCTTGATGTCAGCATACATCTTCTTTATCACCTCGTCCTTGTTGTCGCAGAACAGCTGGTTATATCCGTTGACGAAGTGCATGAAGCGTGTCACCTCCTCGTCACCCACGGCGATGTTGCCTGAGGTCTCGTATGCCACGTGCACGTCATGGTTCTGCTGTACGAGTCGGCGGATGGTGCCACCCATCGAGATGACGTCGTCATCGGGATGCGGCGAGAACACTATCACGCGCTTCTGTGCCGGCATGGCACGCTCAGGACGATTGGTGTCGTCAGCGTTGGGCTTGCCACCGGGCCACCCTGTGATGGTGTGCTGCAGGTCGTTGAATATCTTGATGTTGCAGTTGTATGCCGAACCGAAGCGGGCGAGCAGGTCTGAAAGTCCGTTCTCGTTATAGTCCTTGTTGGTGAGCTTCAGGATTGGTTTGTCCAGCAGCTGGCACAGCCAGACAACGGCGGCGCGTATGGTCTTTTCTGTCCACTCGCAGTTGGTGACAAGCCAGGGATGTACGATGCGCGTGAGCTTGGCGGCGGCAGCAAGGTCGCAGACAAACTTGGCGTCGTTATGTGTCTGTACGAAGGATGCGGGGATGGCGTCCGTAACGGGACCTTCCACAATCTTCTGCACCATCTCTGCCTTCTCCTCGCCCCATGCCGTAAGGAACATCTTGTGGGCAGAAAGGAGGGTGTGCACACCCATGGTGATAGAGCACGGCGGCACCTGCTCCTGTGTGCCGAAGCTGTTGGTCATCTCGTCGCGTGAGGTCTGGTCGATGAGGATGATGCGGCTCTGCGATGCGAGGCTTGAGCCAGGCTCGTTGGTGGCAATGTTGCCCATACGTCCGATGCCGAGGAGGGCGATGTCGAGTCCGCCTTCGGCTGCGATGAGCTGCTCGTAAGCGCGGCAGTGCTCGAGGACGTCATCCTGCTCGATGCGTCCGTCGGGTGTGTGTATGTTCTCTGCCTTCACGTCCACGTGGTCGAGGAAGCGTGCGCGGAGCTGGCTGATGGCGCTGTGCTTGCTGTCGGCGTTGAGGGGGAAATATTCGTATGCGTTGAACACTACGACATTGTCGAAGCTCAGTCCGCATTCCTTATGACGGCGCACGAGTTCCTCATAGACGGGAGTGAGCGAGAGACCCGTACCGAGGGCGAGCACGCATTTTCTGCCTGCTTCCTTGGCACGCTTTATCTCCTTCTCCACGCTGTCAGCAATGAGCTTGGCTCCTTCTTCCACGCTTGGGAAGATGTCGGTATAGATTTTCTCGCAACGCGTAATCTCTGAACGCTCCACTGCTGTACGAGGACGGTAGTACTGTTCAGGAACTTTGTTAAGTACAATCTGTGAACTTAGATGAAGATTCATAACAGTAAAATATTAAGTTGTATTACCTATTGTTCGTTATCTCTAACTGTCTGACTGACCATTCCGTTATGGTCTGTCAGCCTTCTTTGTGCCCCACTTAGAGGGCTTCGGACCCATCACCAGCTCCAATGTTCCGCCGTGGCGGATGTCATCAAACTCGATGTATGACTTGCTGTGAGGCTTGCCGTTGAGACGTGCGCTCTGCACGTAGATGTTGCGGTCCGAATTGTTCTTAGCCACTACGGTGAACTTCTTGCCGCCGCCGACGTTTACCGAAGCCTTGTCGAAGAGCGGCGATCCGATTACGAAGCGTCCGCCTACGGGGTCCACCTGATAGAGTCCCATGGCAGAGATGATATACCATGCCGACATCTGACCTACGTCCTCATTGCCTGAGAGTCCGTCTGGCTGGTCACGATACATCTCGTTCATCATCTTGCGGAGCATGGGGGCAGCCTTGTCGGGACGTCCGGCGTAGTTATACATATATATAACATGGTGGCTTGGCTCGTTGCCGTGGGCATACTGTCCTGTCATGCCTGACATGTCGGGCGAAGCGTTGTCGCCGGCGTAGCCTTCTACGAAGAAGAGCGAGTCGAGCTTGGTCATGAATGCCTTGTCCGAACCGAAGAGCGAGATAAGGCCACGCACGTCGTGGGGAACGAGGAAGGTGTACTGCCAAGCGTTGCCCTCGGTGTAGTCGTTGGTGCGGTGCTCTGCGAAGAAGGGATTGAATGGCTCGCGGAAGGTGCCGTCGGTGCTGATGGCACGGAGGAAGCGTGTCTTCGGATCCCAGTATTTCTTGTATGATCGTGAACGGTTGTAGAAGTATTCCTGATCGGCTGTCTTGCCGAGCATCTTAGCCACCTTTGCCACGCCGTCGTCAGCCTCGCAGTATTCCAGCGCCTTTGCCACGGTCTCATTGGTAGGCTCGAGGTTCCAGGGGATGTATCCGTGCTCCTTGAGCAGACCGAGCGAGCGGTCTTCCTTCATCTGTGTGGCTTTCAGAGCTTCGAAGGCAAGCTCCTTGTCCTCCACCAGTCCCTTCATGGTGAGGTCGGCAAGTACGATGGCGCCGGGGTTGCCCACCATGCAGTCGGTCTCTGATCCCATGAGATGCCATACGGGGAGGCGTCCCTGCTGCTTGTAGATGTTGAGGAATGTCTTGGCGAAGTCGCGCTGCATCTCGGGGAAGAGGAAGCTCATGAGCGGGTGTGAAGCGCGGTATGTGTCCCAGAGCGAGAGTGTGGTGTAGTTGGTGAAGTCTGCCTTGTGCACCTTTCCGTCTGCGCCGCGATACTCGAGGTCAACGTCGTTGAACTTAGAGCATGAGGTCATGAGATGATACATGGCAGTATAGAAGATGCGCTTCTTGGTGAGGTCGTTGGTCTGAATCTCTATGCGCGAGAGCTGACGGTTCCAAGCCTCATCAGCTGCTTTAACGGCAGCGTCGAAGTCCCATGCGGGCAGTTCGGCAGCCATGTTGGCCTTAGCCTTGTCGATGTTGACGGGCGAGAGCGCCACCTTTACGAGCAACGGCTTCGTGGCGTCGCTTACTGTGAGCATCACGCGCTCCATCGAGTCGAGGCGCTGCACGGTTACGGGCTGCGAAAACTCGATGTCAAAGTAGATGCGGCGGTCCGCTGCCCATCCGTTGGAGCGGCGGAATCCGGTGAGGCGGGTGGGTGTCTCCTGTGTGAGGAGGCAGTCATTGAGCTTGTCCCATCCTATGCACTGCGAGAGGTCGAGTGCGAGCTGTGCCTTGGCGCCGTTCTGGAAGGTGTAGCGATGGAAGCCGCAACGTTCCGTAGCGGTAAGTTCCACGAGCACTTCGGGTTCGTGAAGGCGGAGCGAGTAATAGCCCGGGTGCATCTTCTCGTCGTCATGCGAGAAGCGTGCCGCCGTCTGCTTGCAGTCCTTGATGGGCAGGAAAGCCACGTCGCCGAGACATCCGATGCCGGTGCCTGAGAGGTGCATGTGACCGAAGCCTATAAGCTCGTTGTCGTCATAATAATAGCCGGAGCACCAGTCCCAACCGCGTGTAGGCTCTGTGGGACCGAGCTGGACGAGTCCGAAGGGCACATTGGCGCCCATAAACGTATGGCCGTGTCCTCCTGTTCCGACGTACTGATTGACATACTGGGTGAGGTTTGGAGCAGCAGCTGCATTGATGATGCCCATAAAGAGCAATAAAGCAGCCACCGCTGTAGATCGCAATAGATTTGTTGTCTTCATAAATTAATTTTTAGCAAGTGCAAATATACAACAAATATGTCGGGTTAGTGTCGAAATATCGGAATTTTCGAATGTACGGAAAATAAAAAAATCTTAAAAGCAAACGTAAGTTCGGCAGTACTCTTTTGTATGAGCGGAGCTTAGCTGCAGTCTTTTGCCATAGTCTTTATATTTTAGAATCCATTACTGGTAGTGGAATACAAATCTTATAAAATCTTGCCAATTTGCGAACTGGCGTTTTACATAAGTCTTTAAGTTTACACTTTTCTATTTATGGGTGTTTGTTATTGAATCTGCCTATATTTCTTTTGTAGGTTATATACGACAATTCCGCAATATGGAATGTACTGAGACTTTCCTTCTTTGTTAATGTGCATTGAACAATATTTCTGAATGTATTTCTATATTACGGCTTTACTCCACCCATTACCTTTCTTTATATTCACTAGTGTCCACTTAAATCCTTTAACATTCGCTTAAATTGGCATTATATCAGACTTTTACAGGCGTAAACTTTACGTGTACTTTTCAAATTTGTACCTTTGTACGGCTATAGTCAAAGGTTACAAATTGTAAGCACATCGTAAAGTATGCACAAAGGTCAGTTCGTCTTCACTCAAGTCTCAAGTTCTTGCCCAAGCGATCTTTTGATTGCCTTGTAAATAAATATGAAGGCAATAAGTGGGTAAAGTCATTCACGTGCTGGAATCATCTCCTTGTTTTGATATACGGTCAACTCTCCAATAGGGAAAGTCTCAGGGACTTGGTGACCTCACTGGCTCCCTTCCGGAATATGTTTCATCACCTCGGATTTGGAGCCAACGTATCGAGAAGCAACTTGTCCAAAGCCAATGAACAACGCGATCCAAGGATATTTGAGGAGTATGCGCTCAAACTTATATCCATAGCAAGGGAGAGACGCAGTGGTATAAAAGATTTCTTCATCAGCAACAATGTCTATGCATTCGACTCTACCACTATATCCTTATGCTTATCTGTCTTTTGGTGGACGAAACTTCATCACGGCAAAAGCGGTGTAAAGGTCCACACGCTATTTGATGTCAAGAACAGCATTCCATCATTTGTCATAATCACCGGTGCAGAGACACATGATTCGCAGGTTATGGATCAGATTCCATATGAAGTGGACAGCTTCTATATCTTTGATCGTGCATATATGGACACAAAGCAATTATATAGCATTGACAATGTTGGGGCATTCTTCGTTGTGCGAGAAAAACAAAAAATGGTTTATGAGACGTTAGAAGACAAGCAGTATAACAATCCCAAGACGGGTGTCATGTCAGACACTATGATCAAGCTCACTGGCCAAAAAACCAAGAAACAATATCCAAAGTCATTACGGAGGATCGTATTCTATGACAAAGAGAAGAACCGCACGTTTGTTTTCTATACGAACAATACAGAAGTGTCAGCAGAAGATGTCGCTCTGCTTTATAAGTACAGATGGAGCGTCGAGCTGTTCTTCAAATGGATGAAGCAGCATCTGCGCATCAAGGAATTTTATGGCACGACAGAGAATGCCGTCAAAATTCAAGTATTTGCGGCAATCATAACCTACTGCCTTGTGTCCTTGATAGAAACTGAAATGGCTGAGGAAATGACAACATATGAAATACTGAGAGTCTTATCAACTTCGCTACTGGTAAAGATGCCGCTAAGAGACTTATTAACCCACATTGCAGGGTTTAGTTATGTAACTGATTGATTTTCAGTATTGATTTTTTTGAAGGTGGATTTTGGGCCCCACAGATTTTACGCTGATCAATGTGCCGCGTGGGTTGGGAGTGGTGTCAAGCGCATTGTAAATTTCCATTAGTTTCTCTTCCGGGTCACTGTCTTTCCTTGTTGTCACTTCAACTTTGCGACACGCCTTCATGCTTACACTGGCCCGCACCTGAGTACTCATCACGCCGATATTCAGCACCGTACGTTTGCAGGCCTTACCACTGACGTCACGGTAAGACTCGCACAAATAGTAGCTCATATATGGAATCATAATATTGGGATCCCATGGAGCACGTCTCCATTTTTTGCGGTGCTTGATATTCATTATTGCGGCAAAATTAGCCAATAAATTACCGCTATACGGATTAAAACAGTAAAGGGTGGGGATAGTCCTTCATTCAACCTGATGGTCATTCTGAAGAAGAACCACGCCCACCCTCTCGTTTTATTGAAAGCGGTATATCGTACTGCGATTGTTCATGATCAAGCTAAAATTACCGGTTGGTTACGGTAAACGATTTGTGTTCCGGACCGATGGAAGTCAGCGTCAGCTTCTTCCATTTCTTCGGCAAGACACTCTTCACTTGTCTGATACCACCATTGTCCAAGTCGATATCCACGCCACCGAATCCCATGATGAGACTCTGCAGAATACCACCTGCTCCTGTTGCGAAATAAGGATTGGTACCGTTCTTTGTCTCTGCAATCACGCGGAAGGGCGGCAGGAGGTTCTCCACGTAGGCATCGTTGAAGTATTTGTAGGCATTGTCTGCATCGCCGAGACGCGAATAGAGCAAGGTGAATATGGCCTGTGTCATGGCAGGTGTGCCTTCGTTGGGAATGCGCTGCTGGTAGTATTCCAAGTCCTTGCGTACCTGCGCCGGGTCTGTAATCTGCATCAGCGGGAAGGCGAGCAGGTTGACGTCGGCCTGCTTGATGTTCTCTCCCTTGTAGCTGTTGTGCTCTCGCGTCACGCCGTTTGCCATCTTGTAGACAGGAATATGATTTGCCGTCTCTTCCCACTGGCTATTGACAGGCATACCCAGGAGACGGGCCGCTTTGGCAGCAATCCTCAGGTTGGCAATGGCGATGCCATTGGTGAAAGCGTCATCGTCGATATTCTCCGCCCATTCGTCAGCAGCCACGACATTCAGAATGTGACAGACTCCCGTCTCATCCTTCTGGACGCGGCTCAGCCAGAAATCTGCGGTCTCCTTGATAATCGGGAAACCTTTTTCCTTCAACCAGTTCTTGTCGCCCGTCACGCAATAGTATTGCCATGCGGCGAAGGCCACGCAGCCACTGATGCTATGCTCAAAAGGACCAGTCATGGCCCAGACCGGCGTATCCTCTCCACCTGTGTCGGCGCTTTCCCAGGGATATTGTGCTCCCTGGTATCCATGCTCGAAAGCATAGCGCTTGGCCTCAGACAAACGGTCGTATCGATAGTTGATCATCGACTTCGCCATTTCCGGCTGCAGCATCAGCAAGGCGGGAAACATCCACACGTCGGCATCCCAGAACACATGTCCATTGTAGCCCAGTCCAGAGAGTCCCATCGGCGATATGGAGAGGTCGGAACCAGCGCTCACGAAACTGTAGAGATGATAGATCATGCTGTGCACGTCTTGCTGGGCCTGCGCATCGCCGTCGATGACGATGTCACTCTTCCACAGTTCTGCCCAGCGCTCCTTGTGGATGTCGAGCAGTTTGTCCAGTCCCTCCATCTGGCAGTAGACCACCAGACGCTTCACCTCATTGATGGGATCATGGGACAGGGCCGAGGACAGCGTGGAGCCGACGATGGCGAAACGGTAAGGCTGGCCCTTCTTGAGACGGACCGTGAAAGTGGCCGCATGGGAAGAATCCGCCTGCTGATGCGTCACCTCCGGTGCATTGTCCACTCGGTTATCGGGGAAGAGAAATGTAGACGAGGCACACATTGTTAACCTGCCGGTAGGACTGAGCGACTCTGTAGAGAGCAGCTTTGCCTTGCTCTGTCCGATGGTCAGGTCGTCAAGCTTGAACTTGGCATTCTTGAAACCGTCTGGAATTGCCTGTGTGTTGACAACACGGATATCCATGTCGGCCCGCGGGGTTACCGTCACCTTGAGCAGTGCACAGTAGGGCAACTCACGAAGGGAGACAAACGAGTAATCCACATGGGCCTTCTTCTGATAGTCGAACTTCCCGCTGAATTCTGCCGTCTTCATATCCAGCTCCTGGGTGTAATTGGCTATGTTGTCATAGCTTACCTCAGTACCGTCAATATACAACGAAGCATTCAGCATATTGAAGCCGCTCAGGAAGTTGCTCACCTCGCCGCGTCCGAACTTATCGTAGCTGTTGGCAAGCACGGTGCATGAAGTCTTCAAGGGTTCTGGTGAGGACACGAGGCCCAGCATACCATTGCCTACCGTGATTCCGTAATAGTGGCTGCGGTCGACCTTGCTGGTGGAAATTTTCCACGGATCCTGGGCGAAGACCGACCCACAGCCAACTAGAAATAATATCACTAAGAGCTTTATTCTCATGATTGTTGCTTGATTTTGTTGAGATGGCAAAACACTTTAATATCCCTCGTTTTGCTTCAGTTTACCGTTTGCTTCCAGTGCCGACTGCGGAATGGGGAATAGTATGAAGTGCTTGTCGCAGGCCTCGACATTATAACGTGCGCCGCAATATTTATTGAAGCGTACCATATCGTCTCTCCTTGACATGCCATCCCAATAGAATTCGTAACCTCTTTCATTGTAGAAGGACTCCAAGGTAAGCGTCTGTGCAGTATACTCCTTCACACCACGGGCAGCGCGCACTGTATTGATGTCCTGCAGGGCACCTTCAACATCTCCCTTGCGGAAGCGAGCCTCGCCACGCATGAGATAGATGTCGGAATACTTATAGAACATAACGTCGTTATCACTGCCACTACCATAGGCATAGTTTGGATCCGGAGCATATTTGAGGACTCTTACGCCCTCCGTCTCACTTGCTCCATCCACTTTGAAGTCAGGAGTATAGATGAGCGGATTGTCCTTTCTGTCTTTCAGGGCCTCACCGCTGATACTGTATTGCTGTCCTTCTATCATACCGATGTTGAATCCAATTTGGCTCTTCAGTCTTGAATCCGTGTATCTTGGATCCGTCTTGTCCCAAGTGTCGAGGAACGTAGGTGTAGTGCAGCAGCCATTCCAGAAACTGTAATGACCGAAGTTCTGTGAATAGTGCAGAGTCACGTTCAACCAGGACTGTCCCGACACACCGAGTGACTGGTCGTATACGAAAGGCAATATAGCCTCTGTGGCATCGGCTTCGGCGCTATTGTCGGAGAGATAGAGTTTCCAGTAGTCATCCGAGAACTTATATTTGCCAGAATTAATGATTTCCGTGCAGAGATCGATCACCTTGTCCCATTCTGCCTGTCCGTCAGTGAACTCAGGTGCAGTTCCTGTAAAGACCTGGTAATTGAGGTAGATGTGGGCAAGCAACGTCTGGGCTGCAGCCTTGGTGATACGTCCGTAAGGAACCTCTCCCTTCTGTTTCAGGTTGGGTATGATCTCATTCAGCTCGCTGATGATTCTCTCCAGTGCAGCCGGACGGTCCAGTATCTGTGGTAATGCAGAGAAATCCGTAGCATCGGATTCACGCATCGGGAAATGTCCCCAATAATCCATGAGGTAGTACATGGAAAGGGCGCGGATGAACTTCACCTCGTTGATGTACCCTTTCACCTCTTCAGTCTGCTCCAGCTCACTCAGGTAATTGATGGCCACATTGCTGCGGGTGAGCGTGGACATGAGGACATTCCAGCCGTTCTTCACATGCTCGTTAGTCGCATCGTATGTGTGCCAGAACAAAGTACGGTTATTTACGTCGTTCCAGTCAGAGCCACGTGATGGGAACACACATTCGTCCGTAGACGTCTCTGTAAGGGCGAAGAGATCACCCGTGCCCATGAAATCACGCATGGAGGCATAGGCTGGCGCTGCCAGCATCTTCGCGTTGTTCGGGTCCGTGATCACCTGGCTGTTGTCTTGTTCATTGAGGATTTCCTCATGAAGGTTGGTGCATCCGCAAGCCAGTAAGCAGAACGCAAGTCCAACAACAGAATATAACTTTTTCATTGTTATTTCGATTTTGATTTAGAAGTTAATGGTAGCACCGAGACTCCAACTGCGTGCCATTGGGTAATTCGTCCAACCAATTCCGACAGCAGGGATGCCGTCTGTGACACGACGGGAGTCTACCTCGGGATCATATCCGTTGTATCCCGTGATGCAGAAGAGGTTGTTGCCAGTAAGCGACAGCTGGACACCTTTCACCCAATTGTTAGGTTTGATGGGCACCGTATACCGCAGTGTGGCGCTGGTGAGTCGAAGGTAGGAACCATCCTCGATGTATCTGTCTGAATAGTCGAGATTATCCTCGGTACTCTCTTTCAGGGAGCGTGCACCCGTAGTGATGTTGTATCCACTGTCGAAGATGGCGAGTGTGTTGATACAGTTGTCCAGGTTGTTGTAGATATCGTTGCCGAAGACGCCGTTGAACTGCAGGCTCAGTTCCAGATTCTTCCATCTCAGAGTAGTGTTAAAGTTGAGAAGGAAATCAGGCTGTGCGCAACCGATGACTTTCTCCACTCTGTTTCCATTTGCATCGGTCTCGTACTGGCTGATGCCGTTTTCGTCGAATCCCAGGAAATGGTATCCCCAGAATGTGCCGATGGCGTGTCCGCTCATGATGCGCTGGAGACGGAAACCGTCCAGACCGGGACCTGAGCCGGAGCCCACAGTAATATACGACATGGGAAGACGCTTCACCTCATTGTGGTTGGTAGTGAAGTTCACGCCGAAATTCCAGTTCCAGTCCTTGGTTGCGATGATGTCTGCATCAAGACCGATTTCAACACCGGTATTCTCAATGCGCATGTCAGGCACGTTCTGCCACATGGTCGTTGTAGGAGCCGGAGCGATGGAATATGTCTGCAACAAGACATCACGTGTGGACTTGTAATACCAGTCCAACGTACCACGCAGGCGGTTGTGCAGGACACCGAAGTCAATACCGACATTCCACTGGTCGGTCTTTTCCCATTTCAGGTCAGGGTTAGGAGTACGTGTCAGCGTGATACCAGGAGTGACGGTGGATGTACCATCCAGGAAAGCACCCGTGACAGAACCCAGTTTCAACTCGGAGATCTTGTCGGGAATTTCCTGGTTACCCGTTATACCATATCCCAGGCGAAGTTTGAGGTTGTCGAATACATTGAGGTTGCGGATGAACTTCTCCTCGCTCAGTCTCCAGGCGAAAGCCAGTGAGGGGAAGAAACCGTATTTGTTGTTCTCACCAAAACGTGTGGATCCGTCGAAACGGAAGTTGGCAGTGAACAGGTACTTGTCCATCAGGTTGTAGTTGATACGTCCGTAGAAGGACTGCAGCTCATGGCGAAGATAGTCAGAGGTGCCGACAATTTGCGAGTTGGAACCGAATGACAGATTGTAGAGGTAGTTGATATTGTCTACATCAAATCCGTTCTCACTGAAGTTATACCAATAATCGTCGTAACGCTGATAGGAATGACCAAGCAGGAAATCCAGTTTATGGATGTTGTTGATCGTCGTGTTATAGGTAAAATAGTTCTCGATAAGGAAGTTCTTCGATTCAACGTTGTTGATATACATCTCACCAAGGTTGCCGAGGAAAGTCAGTTCCTTGTCCTGTGTGACCTTTCGGCTGGTCTTCATGTAATCGTAAGCATAGTTGAACTTGTATTTCAATCCTTTCACGATGTCCACCGTAGCAGAAACGTTGGCCAGGATGCGGTCTGTGACAGTCTTGTCGTTGATAAGATTGATCAATGCCAACGGGTTACGGACGGACGGACTGTGTTGGTAGTATGTGCCGTCCTCGTTGTATATAGGATATGTAGGATTGTTCTTCAGTGCAGAGAAGATAAGGTCACCTTCGTAACCACCTGACTCACCCAGTGGGGCACGGCGTTGGTTGACGCGGCTGGCCGTCATGCTTCCCTCGAGGTGCACCAGGTTGTTCAGAATGTCCTGTCTGACATAGAAGCGTCCTACCATCTTCTTCATGTAGGAGTTCTTGATGATACCATCATTGTTCTGCAGGTTGGCCGATGCGCGATATCCGCTATGCTCTGTACCACCAGTGATGGAGACATTGTGGTCGTGAGAGAATGAAGTACGGAATATATAATCCTGCCAGTTAACGTCGGCGCCCATATCATCAGGCTCAAGCCCCTTCTCCTTGGCAAAAGCTACATACTCAGGCCCGGAGAGGACATCTATCTGCTTGGGAAGGTAAGAGACAGTGGCCGTTCCAGAGTAACTGACCTGTGCCTTGCCTTGCACTGATTTCTTGGTAGTGATGAGAATTACACCATTGGCAGCTCGGGAACCATAGATGGCACTTGCCGAAGCGTCTTTCAGAATAGAGATGCTTTCAATATCATCCGGGTTGAGGTAGTTTAGAGGGTTCGTGAAGCTGGAGGATCCAACACCCGTCACGCTACCGCCTGTAGCCAGTAGGTCCGTAGAGGCATTCAATGGAACACCGTCGATGACATACAAGGGATCCTGGCCGGAACGGATAGAGTTCGAGCCACGTACGCGGATCGTCACGCCGCCGCCGGGCTCACCGCCGTTGTTGGTCACATTGATACCTGCAGTACGTCCTTGAATGAGCTGTGAAGGAGAAGTGACAAGTCCCTTGTTGAAATCCTCACTGCGCACGTCACTGACCGAGCCGGTAAGGTCGCTCTTTTTCATGGTACCGTAACCTACGACAACCACCTCATTGAGCAGTTTGTTGTCTTCGGTAAGATTGACTTGAAGGTTATCAACCTTATTACCCAGGGTTAACTCTTTGTCTGCGAATCCGATGTAGGAAATTTCCAGGACGTCACCTTGGGCGGCGTCAAGAGTGAAATTACCATCCAGATCACTGATTGTACCAGTGTTGGCGCCTTTGACCTTAATGGTTGCTCCGATAATCGGATCACCATTGGAATCGGTCACGCGTCCTTTGACAGTTCGGTTCTTAGACTGCTGTGTACGTTGGTTGGCGTTGCTTGAACCGTTCACCTTCTTACGGAGGATAATGTTCTTGTCACGGATGTCATATTCCAGCCCAGAGCCATCGATAATCTGATCGACAGCTTGTCTAAGGTCGGTGGCATGGACGCTGATCTTGCGGTCGGTGCGGAGAGCATCGGCGTTGTACACAAACGAATAGCCAGTCTGCTTGCGCAGAGCTGACATAGCCTTGGAGATGGTGGTCGAATTCATATTCAGACTCACCTTCTGGGCTTGGGCTCCCACACTCGTTCCCAATAACACGAGTGCGGCCAGCATTAGTTGTTTTTTGTACTTTACCATATAGGTTTGTTAGTAAACAAGTTATAAAAATTTTAAGATCTAATATTTCAATTCAGGGCTTCTTTTCTTTTTCAGGTTTCCTTTTCTATTGACGAGGTGTGGCATGAGGTCAATAAATATCCACCTGCCGTCCGTTTATGGAGTAGCTCAAGGTGCCAGTCTCCTTGAGCGCGTCCAATATATCACCTATATCTTGACTGCTTCTTGAGAAAGTACCAAAGAACCGTTTATGTGCCGTGGCTGTGCTGTGGATTTTGATGGAGACATCGTACGCACGTTCCAATCGCTTTGCTATCTCTTCTACTGTATTATTGTTGAACACAAGGACGCCTTTACTCCAAGTGTTGCCATCACAGGTTTTTTGTATGATGACGACTCCGCCAGTACTTTTATCGACTACCGCCTGTTGTCCGGCGAATATTCTCTTCGGTTCTGAGATGGATGCGGTCGTGATGTCCACACTGCCCTCGTCAACGGTAACAATAGCCTGAGCATCGTCCGGGTAGTTTGAGATATTGAGCTTTGTACCCACATCCCGGATTGTCATTTTAGCCATCGTTATGTCCAGTGGCATATCTTCATTGTGAACGATATCAAAATAGGCCTCTCCTGAAAGGGATACGTTCCTGCTTTCGATGCCATAGGCCTGCGAGTAGCTCAGAGTCGTACCGCTGTTCAGGCTGACTTTTGTTCCATCGGGAAGCGAAGTCTCGGTAGTGGATCCCATAGGTACTTTCATGGAGATGCTGGTCATCCGGTTTGTCCAGTCATGTCTGGCCTTCATCAAGCTGATGACAGCCGTGAGTGCAACCAAGGTGGCGGCTACGGCCGCATAGCGCAGCAATGTCACTATATGTAATTTGCGCGACGGATTATCACTATAGCGGCTGACGGCCTCACTATTGGCAGGTGTGACTGATGGTGCTAATGCATCATCAGTTCGCGCTTCTATCCTCTGTTTGAACCTGGCGAATCCAGTCGTCCAATCGAAACGAGATGCGTCGTGTTCGACCGTCGTGGAGAACCAGATCTCCTGGCATCTGAGCATCACGGCCTGATGGTCAGGCGACTCGTCCAGCCAAGCGCCCAATGTCCGGTTGCCTTGTTCGTCTATCATTCCGCTTAGTCGGGCGACAATGAGGTCTTCTATTTTGGGGTCCAGTTGGTTCATAATGTTCATTTTACCCAGTAGACACGAAAAAGAAAAGAGAGGGTAGTATGAAATGAAACTTTTTTTGATTTTACTAAAAATCCGAGGATATTAAGTCTGGAAGGGGACAGATACAACATTATACTGTCAAAGTATAATCCCCCCCAAAAGCGATCTCTGATGAATAGCACTTGATGCCATTCAGATCAGAAGTGTTTTCCAAAAATCAAAAGGATGAAGAGATAAGGTTCCAAACGGTTATAAAGTATTTTCAGAGCCCGTTTGATATGGTATTTTACAGTATTGACAGAGATACCCAATTCTTTGGATATACCCTCATAGGTCATCCCCTCATAGCGGCTGAGGGTAAACACGCGACGGCATTCATCGGGCAAAGAGTCTACTGCCTGTTTGATTTTTTTCTCCAGTTCTTTCTCCAGCAGTGTGCTCAGGGGATAGGCCGTGGATGGCTCATGCAGCAATTCATCCTTAGGTAAGCCGACAATTGCAGGAACCACCTTGCGTTCTCTGATAACGTTCATACAACGGTTATGCACGCAAGAGATCAAGTAGCTGCGCAGGGAACGGTCGATGCGCAGTTGCTGACGTATCTCCCACAAGTGCAGAATGACATCATCTACAATGCTCTCGGCTTCAAAGTCATCATTCACAAATTGTCTGGCATAGGCACAGAGCACAGCATAATGAAGACGATACACCTCTTTGTAAGCATGTTCGTTGCCTTCACAGAGTTGCTGGATGAGTATAGTTTCCGATTGTTGCGCTTCCATATTGACGCTAAGTTTAATACTATTCATTTTAGGTTGCAGGGCAACCTGATGCTGTGTATTAATTTCTATTAGGAGTACATAGCTGAACCCAGTATCGGCATGTTAGTATGTCAACCCTGCATTGCCATACTCTCTAAAATAGACTTGTAGCGAAGAACACCCTAACGGACTACGCCATTAATCAAATGCAAAAATACGATATTTTTTTATAATCAGCTAAATTGGCCTAGAAATTTTTCTTTTTTTCTTGCGTGTCAATCACCCGTGTAGGGGCAAAAACCGATTTTCAACAGTTCCTGCTCCATGTAATCCACTCAGAATGGTTACTATCGTTTAATATAATACTTCGTTACCGATATTACGAACTTTAGTCGCCTCTGATTTTGCCTGGTTCCACCTTTGTAATGGAGTTGCAAGGACGGACAGAAGCATAACTGAAAACTGGAACAGGACCAAGAGATCCTAGTTCCAGTCTTATGTAGTGGTTGTTGCAATTCGTCTTAATAAATTGCTTTCATAAATGAATCCTTTTCTTCCGGCTTCAGTTTCTGTTTGTCAAGTATGGCAGACAGGTTCGTGAAGTTGGCTCTGAAGGCATCCATCAGTTTCTTAAACTTGGCCGGCTCATAAGTCATAGCTATGCCGGTGCTCTCCATGTCCGCCAGCTCATCCGACAACACGATGAAAGCGTTGTCCACCTTCAGCTTATATACATTCTGACGTATTCTCTTCATCTGTCCCAGCACGCCGTCGGCAACACACTGCTGTCCGTCGGGATAGGTTATCACTATGGACTGGGACTGTGAGCAGTCTATCTGTCCCAGGTCGATGAGCACACTGAGAGTCATGCCATCGTAGCTGTAGTCAACATTCCGGCCATTGACCATTACATTCACAGGGACGGTAGACGCCACCAGTTTGATCAGGCAGTGCCTTCCGGGAGCCATGCCTACGTAGCTTCCTTTACGTGCGGCGATGTTCACATTAAGCGTATGGCCCTCCCTCGTGGAGGATATGGCGGTCTTGGCGTAATGGTTGATATACTCCTTGTCATTGCCCTCATCCTCATAGAGCGTGGCATGGGTCGTACCACCTTTCGAAGGATAGATGGCGAATGTCACGTCATCGTTCTTTCCGTTCAGATTCTTCAGTGTATCACTATAAAGAGGTATTATGGCACCGGCCTTGACATATACAGGCATCTCATCGATATGGAACCCATGCGTCACCGTTTGGCCTCCTTGCAGCAGCGTGCCCGATGAGACCTCATACCAGTCGGTCCCATTGGGGAGCCAGATATTTTTCACTGACCTGCCCTCTTTCATAGGAGCCGTGACGGGATATACCAAAATGTCATCGCCGAACATGTATTCATTCTTCTGAGCGTAGGCCTCTGTAGCCTCAGGATAATCATAATACATAGGGCGGCACAGTGGTAGCGCGTCATCGTAAGTTTTGCGGGCCATGGTGTAGATATAGGGCACCAACTGGTAGCGTTTCTTGATGATGTCACGCAGAATGGTAGTGTATTCGTACGAGAAAGCCCATGGCTCTTTGTTCAGTCGGGAGTCCTTGGTGGAATGGGTACGGAGAATAGGACTGAAGAGGCCGAACTGCATCCAGCGAGTATACAGTTCCGGATCTATGTGGTCAGCCTGGTTATGGCCTCCGATGTCATGACTCCAGTAACTGTAGAGCACATTTGAAGCGGTAGCGTTGAAATAAGTCTCAAAGTCAAGCATCCCATGAGATGGCGGCATCACCCGAGAATCCAATCTGGTAACGGTGGTTGCCCAGTCCGCCCCAGCGATGGTAGAGCATGGGCCGGGTGTTGCGAGTGCGCTCCATATTGCTAAAGAATACATGACTCCACTTTAAAAAGTGGAGTCATTAATAATAATCTGTCGCATTTTCTTGGATTGTTATTCTTATGTTTTGCAGTAAAATTACTAAATAATCGTGAGAAAACGTGTATGAAACATAATTAAATTGTGCTTGTAAGCCGACACTGCCACTTCAGTGACCTCACACCGACCGAAATTCATCATTTTACCACCACCCTCTTCACGGTGCCATCGTCATACTTTACGATGTTGATGCCCCTTGTCGGCGATTTGATACGCTGGCCATTAACCGTGTAGCGTGCCACTTCCTTCGCATCATTACCTGCAACGGCAGACTTGACGTCAGTCCCCGTAACATCGAATTCCTGGATATAAAACCTTGACCAAGACGGATCACAGAAATAATTCCCCGAACAGCCCTGTGGTACATATAAATATATAAAATCACCCGTTACCGTAGTAGCAAAGGAAAAATCTTCAAGTGTCGCAGGTTCTGGCATATAGGCATATACATACTTTAGTTTGTCACTATTGGTAAACGCAGCTTCTTTTATTATCTTCAAGCCTTCTGGCAAAGTAAGATAGATAAGGTCTGATTGATCCTGGAAAGAAGAGGCACCTATAGTGTCAACCGAAGCTGGAACCTTATAGTCCTCTATGTGTCCAAGGGCATAAATAATCTTGTTTTTGTTCTTGTTGAACAACACCGTACCTTCAGACGAATAGTTCGGGTTAGCCTCATCCACATGAAAGGATGTCACACCTGTGCATCCTTCGAATGCACCTTCGGCGATATTTTCCGTGACAGCAGGTATAGACAATGAGGCAAGACTGGAACAATATGAGAAAGTATCGTCCTTTAACTCCGCCTTTAACTTTGAAGGAGCATTGTGACGAGGAACATATACCATTGATAAAAAAACGTTCAAAACATACTTACATCTCATAAAGTTTTAGGTTAAACCAACCTAAAACTCCATAAAACAAATAAGTTTTAGGTTGATTTAACCTAAAACTTTCTAATTTCGAAGACTTTTAGGTTGAATTGTCCTAAGAATACTAAATCTTTGCGATTGCGACCTATACATTATAAAAAGGAGTAGCCATCCGCCCGACCATCACTATATTTGCATTTCTAACGCTCAATACTCCTCGTTCAGCGCACCAAGAAATCACTTGTGCGAAATTTGCGAGTTTTGAGCGTGCAGCAATAGCATACTGATGCACAGACGATTATGCGGTTAATGAAAGAAATGTGCAATGAATGATGGAGCTAAACAAGCATCATAAGGTTGCAATAGAGCCTCTTTTCCACCCCGACACAGCCTCTCTTGCCTTCCAATTCAGCCTCTCTTGCCTTCCAATACAGCCCCTATTGTAAGGCAAGAGAGGCTTTTCTTATATATTATGGGGTCAAAAGCGAAGCTAAACCACACAAAAAAGGCAAGAGAAATCTCTAAAACCGATTTTTATTTTGTAACAGGTTTTTACTCTAAGTTTGCAGA
>ERZ507590.51-NODE-51-length-34170-cov-5.74563_pt1 | contig 34170 bp, 24 predicted proteins | sample MGYA00513716_ERZ507590 | MGnify/ENA metagenome assembly ERZ507590
TTTTGTCGCTTTGCAAGCAAAATCCCACTAAACCCTATAGGTTGCGGATTTGAGGGTAACAAGAAGGGTGAGGGACATCACAATTATGTAGGTCCTACAAAGGCAGCCGTGGAGCTGATCTACGTATTCTAAATAAAGAAGACAGCCCACTATTCACCACACATTTTCACTAACAATAAGATCCACCATTATGAAATACTACATTATACTATCAGCAGCCCTCGCCATCAGCGCCGTCAACGCGTCGGCACAGACGAGGAGGTCGACCAAGATTCTTGACCGTCAGGTGGCGGTGGAGAACATCAAGGCGACAAGAGCTGACGACCAGTTCTTCGTAGGAATGGACCTCCGCCTTGACTCGCTACGTATGCCTGCCAACAGACGCATCGTCCTTACGCCGGTTATCGAGTCGGGAGAGAACAGCGTGGCTCTGCAGCCAATCGTCATCAACGGCAAGAGACAGAAGGTTATGTACGACAGAAGGGACGCCAAGCAATATCCCGGTGCTTATGACGTGACAAGGAAGAACGGTAAGGAGCAGACGTTCGCTTACCAGACTCAGACCGAGTTTGCCGACTGGATGCGCTCAGCAGACGTCGTAATAAAGGAAGACCTCTGCGGATGCGGCAAGATTGACGACCAGGAGCAGGAGACCGTAAAGAAGATGAGACAGCCCAAGGTGGCGTTCATACAGCCCGTCGCAGTGGAGCAGAAGACATACGAGATGTCAGGAAGAGCCTTCATCGACTTCCCCGTCGACCGCACGGAGCTGCATCCCAACTATCGCAACAATCCGCGTGAGCTGGCGAAGATTGTCGACACCATCAACGTGATAAAGAAGGACGCCAATATGACAATCACCAAGATTGAGATTCATGGCTATGCCTCACCGGAGGCTCCTTACGCCCACAATGAATACCTCGCCACTAACCGTGCCGCTACGCTGAAGAACTACGTGCGCCAGCTCGTCCATCTGGACGACCGCCTCTTCACCGTAAACGCTACGCCGGAGGATTGGGAAGGTCTCTGCAAGTATATCAAGGACAGCAACCTCGACAACCGAAGCGCCATCCTCAAGATTGCGGAGGACAACTCTATAGAACCAGACCGCCGCGAATGGCTCATCAAGTCGCAGTATCCTGAGGAGTATCGCACAATGCTCGCTTCATGGTATCCGGCTCTCCGCCATTCTGACTACGTCATCACCTGCAACGTGCGCCCGTTCTCAGTGGAGGAGGCTAAGGAGCTTATCAAGACCAAGCCGCAGCTGCTCTCGCAGAACGAGATGTATATGGTGGCTCAGACTTACGAGCCGGGATCGAAGGAGTTTAACGAGGTGTTCGCCATCGCAGCGCTCATGTATCCCAACGACGAGACTGCCAATCTGAACGCTGCCTGCGCCGACATCAACGAGGACAGATTCGCTGAGGCGCTCCGCAAGCTGGACAAGGCTGGCGACTCCGCTGAGGCTTACAACGCAAGGGGCATCTGCTACTGGCACATCGGCAACGACGAGAAAGCCATCGAGTGCTTCAGAATTGCTTCCGACAAGGGATGCGAGATTGCCAAGCAGAACTACGAAGACCTACAATAAAAAGACATAAACAACCATACACCCTTACAACACAAAAACTAAACTCGGCTTCACAAACACAAAGACAAGCCAAACACAGAAACTCTTTAAAAAAGAAATATTTTTACTAAACACAAAAATTATTAATCACTTAAACTTCAAAAGTATGAACAAGTTTAAATTATTCCCATTGGCACTTGCTGCCTTTGCATTCAGCGCTTGTACATCAGAAGACGCTGTAGAGAACAATCCTAACGTGGAAGGCGTTAAGAGTTATGTAGCTGTAAACATCAACAATGTTGGTGCTGATGGTACACGTGCTAACGGTTACGAATATGGTGATGCTAATGAGAACGCCATCAGCAAGGTTCGCTTCTACTTATTCACACAGTCAGGTCAGCCTTACATGGTGGCAGGCAACAAGAGCTACGTAGACGTTACTCCGACATTTAACGGAGGCTCAGGTGATAATGTAGAGAAAATCTCTGACGCTGTTCTCGTCATCGAAGGTGCTTCAAAGACAGCTCCTTACTCAATGATGGCAGTTGCAAATCCTGATTTGCTCGGAACTGTTCTTCTGGATAAGATGTCCAGAAATGAGGTTGAGACTGCTGTAGCAGATAAAGCATTCACTGGTAATGAAAACACTGCTGCTAACTTCGTTATGTCAAGCTCAGTTTATGCTGAAAGCGGAGCGAAGATGTGGACATCTGACATCTCTGGCTACGTTCAGACAACTAAGGAAGCTGCTTTGGGTAAGCCAGTTGACATCTACGTAGAGCGTGTGGCTGCAAAGCTTATGACATCTACAGGCGGCGAGGTCAAGACGCTTACTGACGCAACAACAGGACAAGAGTTTAAGGCTTATCTTGTAGGCCAGACAACAGAGGGCACAGATGTTTATGCAAAGATTAATGGTTGGGGTCTTGCTGATGAAAGCAAACAGGCTAACCTTATCAAGGTCATCAATCCTGCTTGGAAAAACGCTGATCTTGGCTTCGCCGAAGCTAATCCTTGGAACGTAGATGCTTTACATCGTTGCTTCTGGGAGACCACTATCGCATTTGATAATACCAAGAAGACTTATAACGATTTTACAACAACTTCTGAGAAGCCTTACTACACTCTGCCTAACACCACAGCTCTTAATCCTCAGTACGTAGTTGCTGCTAAGCTCGTTTACGCAGACGGTAAGCCTGCAGAGATTAGCTCTTACAAGGGCGTTGAGTATCTTTCTGAGAACGACGTAAAGAAGGTCATCCTTGCTGAGAACCAGAAGTTCTTCAAGAAGACTGGTGTGACACCTGAGGGTAAAAATAAATACGCTAACCTTGCTGTAGAGGACATCACCTTCGTTGTTAAGGCTGATGGCAGCTATGAGGTAAAGGCACAGTTGAACGGTGAGTTCGAACTCTTCGAGAAAGTTGGTGAAAATTATACACCTGTAACAGCAGAGGTTGTTAATGCAGAACTCGGCACAACAGCAGCTCAGATTCGTAAGGGTGGTATGGCTTATTACTACACCGATATCAAGCACTTAAATGGTCAATCAGCTTTGGTACGTAACCACGTTTACAAGATTGATATCCAGAAGATCACTGGTTTCGGTACACCGGTTTACGATCCCGCCAACGGTTTCGATCCTACGAAGCCTGATAAGGTTGAGACTTTCCTCGCAGCTAAGATCAACGTTCTCTCTTGGAGAGTTGTTAATCAGAGTGTAAATTTGGAGTAATCTCACAACGACATCACTGACACAAAACATTGTGACACCTGTTCCGGCTGATGCCGGACACTCTAAATAGAAATATGAGGGGGAGGCTGTCGGCTCACCCGATAAGCTCTCCCTCATATTTTTTTCTCAGACAAAAGACGCTCCGCACAATGAGGGCGTACAGCTGATTATTGTTACCTATAGGGGAGGTATCGAGCCGACAGATACAAAAGAGAGGTCGGCATGGCGAGACACTGAACAAGGTGATAAGCCCACTAAAAGAAGACTTAATAACGACTACATATACATTATATATAAGAGACCATCTCACAATATCACGAACAGAAAACAAAAGCTAAGCAATATGAAACACAACAAGCGCCAAATAATAAGCGACCTCAAGGCCATCGCAGCTGTGATGGCAATGATGTTCACCGTTACCTCGTGCGGAATGATGGAGGACGACCAGTCGGACTGTCCACAGGCGCTGCGCGTTAACTTCAAGTACGACATGAACATGAAGTTCGCGGACGCTTTTCCTAACGAGGTGAAGACCGTTACGCTCTACGCTTTCGACGAAAACGGACGTCTGGCCCTCGAAAAGCAGGACCGCGTGGAGGACATTAAGAAGCGTGGCGGATATATGAACGTGGACGAGCTGAAGCCCGGCGACTACACGCTCAAGGTATGGGCGGAAGGCGAGGAGAGATACACAGGTTCGTATGTCTTCGGAAAACCCGAGACGGCTACTCGTGCCGACGACATCAGCGTGCTCACAAGCCGTATCAACAGAACCAGCCGCACCTTGGACCACGACATCAACGGTCTTTATCACGGACTCGTGAAGAAGGCTGACCTCAATCTGGAGGGATTCGGCGTGAAGACTGCCACAGTGGACTTGATGAAGAACACCAACGTCATACGCGTGGTGCTCCAGAACACATCGGGCAAGCAGATTAAAGCCGACGACTTCGACTTCTACATCGACGACGACAACAGTTACCTCGGATTCGACAACGCCGCGCTCAAACGTGCTGCGATGGCAGACAACGAGGAGCTGCCGGAAGACTCAATACGTTACGTGCCATGGTCGAAGTATGACGGCATCGTCGGACAGAACCGCACCGTAACACGCGCTGAAGGAACCACACAGGCTTCGGCAGTGGTGGCAGAGATGACCGTCAACCGACTCTTTACAGGCAAGAACCCGCAGCTCTGCGTTCTGAAGCATGAGACGGGAGAGAAGATCTTCCAGATTCCGCTTATCGACTACGTGCTCCTCGTAAAGGGCAAATACAACAGGGCGATGTCTAATCAGGAATATCTTGACCGTCAGGACGAATACAGCTTCATCTTCTTCCTGGACGCCAACAACAACTGGCTGTCATCACACATATTCATCAACTCCTGGAGAGTGGTGCTGAACGAAACAGAGCTTTAAGCGCCGCATCCCCGAAAGGGAGAGAGACTTAATAACACAAAAACTAAAAACCAAAAGAAACTGACTATGCTTAGAATAAACCGCAATACCTCCGCGCTGACAGTTTCGCTCCTGTTTGGTCTGCTGTCCACAACGTCGTGCGGCTTCGATGACGGCTACGACAAGGAGGACACGGGCGACGATAATGTGAAGGTGGCATTCAGGATGGCCTTCGTCAACGACAACACAAGAGCTGTAAACGACGGCTGGGAGGACTACGATCCGACTGACCCAGGCGATACCTACGAAAACGCCATCAACGCTGACCAGCTGCAGATTAAGGTCTGCGACAAGGACGGAAACATCATTGGCGACGTGCAGGACGTGAGAGTGATAGAAAACCAGATCACCGGAACATGGGAAAAGGCTGGCGCGCTTCTGAAGAAGGCCAATAAGATTATGGTGTTTGCCAACTGCGGAACCGCCAACGTCACGCAGGACAACATCTCATCGCTTGCCTTCCGTGTGGACCAAACCAAGCAGTATATTCCCATGTGGGGCGTCACCACGCTGACCAAAGACCTCGTTGTCGGAAAGCAGAACAATCTCGGCACCATCGACTTGCTCCGCTCTCTCGCCAAGGTGAAGGTGAAGATGGCTGACGGCATGAAAGCCAGAGGCTATGCCTTGGGCAGCATCACCTTCAACAACTACAACACCGAGGGCTATACGCTGCCGCTGACCTACAACACGTCGAAGAACACAAAGGAGATATTGTTCAGCGGTTCGCTTAACGCAAAGCCTTCGTGGAGCCAGTCCGTAACGATGACCAACACCGCGACCGACGAAGAGAGCATCATGCTCTACATTCCTGAGTATGACAACAAGACAGCCGCTGCTGACCGGAAGGCAAGCATAACCTTAAACCTCAAGTGCGACGGCATGGACGACGGAACTTACACATTGCAGTTCTGTAACTACGTGGACGGTGTGGCAGATCCTTCCACACTCTACAACATACAGCGCAACCACTACTACGAATACACGGTGAACAAGGACGACAGACTGAACGTCACACTGAAGGTGCAGATGTGGAACAAGCGCACACACTCTGAGATTATAATGTAACAACATAGAGTATTTACACAAAAACTAAAATAGCGATGACTCACGCCAAGAACATTTTCACATACATGCTTGCGCTTTTCTCAACGCTCGCCATCGTAGGATGTAGCTTTGAGGAAGATCACGCCGATTGCCAAGGGAAGGGTGAGGGCGAGAAGATGCAGGTGGAGCTAAGGCTCACCGCTTCGGCTAACTCGCTGACACGTTCCTACAGCACCTCCGACGGCGTAACGAGAGCGTCATGGGTGGACACAAACGCTGCCCGAGAAGGAGAGATGATGCACAATTGCTTTGTTGTCATCGTCCAGAACGGCAAGATACAGGACATAGTGGTGAAGAACGACTTCACGGAGGAAGTAGAGCAGACCAGCCTCAAGGCGAAAGCCGAATTGGGCAACGCCACGTTCTATTCGTTTGCCAATATCACGCCCGCAGAACTCGGAATAACAATGACGACAACGCCCGCCGAGATAGAAAGCAAATACTATATGGTGGAGGGCAATACAACCCAACTCAGCGCCAAGGGCATTCCGATGAGCAACAAGCAGACCGTCAACATCACCAGCAAGAAACAGCAGGTTGACCTTGAGGTAATCCGTATGATGGCAAAGGTGGAGCTTAACTTCATCAACGACACGGGCTATGATCTGAGCATCAAGAGCGTCAAGCTGACCGACATCACCGACAATGCTGCTAACAACGTAAGCCTGCTGCCTATGAAGGACGCCTCAGGCAATGTGGTGCCGAACATCAACGCTTCTGCCACATACAAGGATTACACAGTAAGCATCGGCGGCACGTCAGGCACTCAGGTGAAGAACGGTGGCTCGCTGCAGACCACGTTCTACGTAAACGAGAGCGTCGCCCGCAATCCTAAGTACTTCGTTCTCAGCATCAACACCGACAAGGGAACAGTGACGAACCGCATCGCCATGACAGAATGGAGCAAGATAGCGCGAAACGACTACTTGGTTATCCCCGTCAAGTTAGTTGACTATCGCATCGAGCTGGAGCCACAGGTCTTCACAGCCATCGGCGTCATCCCCGAACTGAAATATGATGGCGACCGCATCACAGCCACATTCAAGTCGTACGGCGAGTTCCATCTGAAGCTGCACGTCATTAAGCGCAGCGACAACACGGAGCTGAACAACTGGACCTTCAAGAGCATCACAACGCTTGAGGCTGATCCGGCAGGAGGAGAAGGCACATCCATCTACGACGAAGAGCCTTACTTCGATACGCGCACCAAGACCTTCGAAGGATATATCAGCCCGCGTAAGGGATACGCCATCCACGAAATCAACGTCGAAATTAACGGCGTAACAATCCCATATCGCTTGCAGATAAACAAGGAATAATATTTAATAATAGGTGGGTATGGCATTCCTGCCATACCCACTTTTAGATTTAACAAGTACGAACATAACACCTTTTGAGATATGAAAAGTCGCAAAAACAACATAAACAGACCCGCACCGTCAAGAAGACTGCTACTGCAGCTCCTTGCGATGATGGCACTTACCGCAGCGCCAAGCAGTGTGTATGCGCAGAGCTTAGGCTTCCACAAGAATGGCCAAAGCGGATTGCCGCTTGACAGCCGCGGCATGCAGCAGACTGCAGAATGGCATTACTATTATTATCTGCCGACAAATAGCGACCCAATGGAGCTTGAGTTGCCTTTTGCAGGATGGGAAAACTCAACCAATGACCTTGAGCCTTACGGATGGATTCGTTGGTATGACTATACTACAGACCTAAATTCGAACAAACTGACAGTATATTCAAGATCTACAAGTTTGAAGAGTTTGAAGGACAAAACCAGCAAAAAGGATATAGGACTTATTGCCGGTAGTCTCAGAAATTCTGCAAGAGATTATGCAGGAGTCAAATACAATAAACCGACGGGTGCAGATGCAGAAGATTGGCCTGGAGAAACTATCGCTTGTGACGTAAGCCGATACAATGATTATAGTGGGTATAATCTTAGATATACAAATTATGTTGAAAAGGAACCAACACTCTCCATCCGATATATCTTCCACATCAAGTCTGCAGCATATCTGGCAAAGCGAATCAAGGATGCTTTATGTGATCACAGCAGGGCTGCCGATCTGACTCTTGAGGACAACAAGCGTATCGTGTTCGGTGCAAAGGACGCAAACGCAAAGATGACGCTGCGTACAAATCTTAAGAATTCTGGTGGACAAAGCTATTGGTTCTATCCTTTGAAAAATACTGTTGGTAAGTCGGTTTATCCTACTACAGAGAGTCAGAAGATAATGGCAGCAGACTTCAATACCACTATGAAGCAGGCTGACAATATAGTGTGGACGTTCTACAATGAGGACAAGACAAAATATTGCCAACTTCCACCCAGTACTCCCAGTAATCCCAGAACTCCCATTTCTCCGCAGTTCTGTGACTTGACCATTAGTGCTCTCAACAACGCGACTTGGTATAATGTCTCTAATGACGCTACAACTACAAAACCTACAGATATAGGCTTCGAACATACTGTTTATGTAGTGGCATGGGCAGTAAACGGCTCGACCGATAGGTGTCCCGTTGCTAACTTTGAGGTGTTTATACATAAGGGTTATCCGAAGATGAAGGACGAGCTGACTGCTGACGGCGACGTAGACCGTACGATCTCATATTTTGAGGATAAGTATGAGCAGCAGATGGACATCTCGTTCGATGACGACAATCCTGATCTGACATTGGATGCGCCGACAACGCCATTGAACAACATGAGTCGTAAGCCGTCCGACTTCAAATCACGTGCATACGGATTCACCTATGCGGATCTTGCAAGTTACGATTATTATTATGGTGGCACACACCACGGTAAGTCACCTATCCACGGTGATTATGGTCTCTATAAATCGGGTAACCTACGTGGCATTTCGTATGATAATGAAAACGGATACCAATGGTGGGCAGCCGGTTCTCCTACTATCTACGATCGTACCTACGCAAAAACCAGCGGCAAGCAGTACGGACACTTCCTGTATGTGGACGCTTCGAACGAGAGCCGTCAGATTGCATCTGCCGACTTTAAGGCTAACCTCTGTACAGGTTCACAGCTGATTTTTAGTGGAGCCGTTGCCGAGTATACCGCAGCAACCAACTCAACAGCACCTCAGGTGATGTTCCGCCTTTATGGTATCAATAAGGACGTGAATGGCAACGTGACCGACCAGAAGCTTATCCAGTCGTTCTCATCTGGAGACTTTGCTACAAACACAAAGACACACGCATACGGTAAGTGGTATCAGATTTACAGTAAGCAGGTGCTTCAGAAGTCTGCTGCTGCCGACAACTACACCGACTTCCGCATTGTGCTTGACAATATGTGTCTGGATACATGGGGTGCCGACTACTGTGTTGACGACCTTTGCCTCTACACTCAGACATCCAAGCTGGACGTGCTGCAGAACAAGCCGCTCTGTCCTAACGAGACAGGTTATGAGACTGCTCCCGATGATATTACACTGAAGCTACGCGGCATCTACGAGACTTTCCAGGCGATGGTGAACCAGAAGGAGTCGAAACTCTTCTATCGTATCTGCGACGCTACAGGAAAACGGGTGGAAAACATCGACTATGACGGCGACGGACAGCCCGACGATTACGGCATAGCAAGCATTCCTGCGTCTTACAATGCGGGATACGTTCTTCCTTCGGCAGCAGCCGGTGGCAAGACTAACGTTCCGATGTTCGAGAACGACAACAGCGGCAACCGATGCTTGGTTATCGCCAACCGCAACTTCAACATCGTACCGGGCAAGGACTATTACTTCTCCATCGCTTATCCGAGCGACGACAACCCTGATGTACCGGGCAAATGGGGTAAGAGCACAGACGTCTGCTCTACGTATAGTGGAATATTCCAGGTGGTGGAGCAGAACATCAAGCTGACCGACAAGAACAGTAACGTGCTCACTGCTCTGAGAGTGGACTGTAACTCCAAAACTCCGACCGTGGAGGTGATAGCCAAGATAGAGACGGCTGACCCCGTGAACGGCGGTAAGGTGACCATCGACAATGTCAAGTTCGACTGGTTCCTCTCAAAGCCAAACAAAGAGAACGAGCTTTACTCTACATCAGGTCTGTTGGAGGCATTACACGCTTATCGTGCCAAGTATCCTTCATACAATGGATTGAGTACTTATTTCCGTAGTGATAGCCCTACGCAGTACGCTCTCTTGAAGCAGTACGTGGACAGCAAGCAGCTGATTCTGAACGCCAGCAACTCAATGGGCAACCGTACGTTTGCTTCTGACGAGATGGGTCTTTATAAGATTGCTGTAATCCCAGTGCAAGACAAAGCCACCATCAACGGTCAGGTATACGAAATCTGTGCTGCCCCGATGTTAGTGGATCTGCGCGTGGTGACCGACGGACCGAACATCAACTTCGGCTTCCCTAACGTCATCTATCCGAACGACGCACGAACAGTACGTGTCGGTCTGCCGCAGATAAAGGCGATAGCCGAAAAGAACGGCGCTCTGAATCTGCCGATGACAGGCATTGAGGGAGCCACAAGCGTAAGGATGAGGGACTATGCTAAGGTATTTATCTCTAACACCAACGACCCAAGCTTCAATTCCACAAAGCAGGAGATCGGCGTGGTGACATCAAACACCATCTATAATTCCAGCAAGACTGTAGGCATCCGCTTCAACCCCAATGCCGCTACAATCCTGAAAGAAGGCTACTGGTATGAGATAAACTTCAGCTATGACAACGCAGACGGTTCTACGGCAAGCTGTCCGGGCGAGACATTCATCAAGATGTGCATCGTGCCCGAGTATGCCACATGGAACTCGTCGCCAAGAACTGCCAGCACAAACTGGAACGACGACAACAACTGGCTGCGCTCTACGAAGGCTGAGATCTTCAAAGACTCATACACTGACTATAACACCACCACGGCATTCATGCCGATGAAGTTCACGAAGGTGACCGTGGCTAATCAGAAGGACAAGGGCAAGGTTTATCCTAACCTCGACGAGATAAGCTACAGAAGCAACGGCATCGCTTCCTCAACGAAGATGAAGAGCTTTGCTTACGACTTCGTGGCGAAGTGGAGCAACACAGACGACGGTTCGGACAACGGCAACGGCACTTTCTCTTGCGAGAAATGGGCAGGCAACTTCTGCGACCAGATCTACTTCAAGCCGGAGGCAGAGCTTCTTTACGCCAACTACCTGACCTACAACAAGGCTTACGTGGAGAAGGAGCTGACGCCTAATACGTGGAGCATAATGTCTTCACCGCTGCAGCAGACCTACGCCGGCGACCTCTACGTTCCGAAGAACAACGGACAGGAGCAGTCGGAAGCATTCCAGCCGATGACATATAAGGAGGGAGTGAACGACCGCAGCGCTTATCCCGTTTATCAGCGCAGCTGGGACGGCGACGCAAAGGAGATTGTGGACAACACAAAGTTCTATCAAGCCCACGAGGACGGAACAGTGGAAGAGACCACTAACGACTTCTTCCTGACATCAGGCTACTGGTCGCACGTATATAACAAGGTGGACGAGCAGTACACTAAGGGACAGGCGTTCGCTGTAAAGGCGGGCGATAAGTACACCGCAGGTGCACAGGGCGCCAACGCTACAGCCGTAATCCGTCTGCCGAAGGCTGACACCCAGTTCAGCTACTACGACAGCGAGAGCCAGAAGCCGGTGAATGTAACGGTCAACCGCGACGCTAATAGCTACCGAATGCTGCAGGGCGACGTTGCCGGCGACAAGACAATGGCAATGACTCAGCCGCTGAAGGAGAACCTGCACCGCGAAAACCGTTACCATCTCGTAGGCAATCCTTACACCTCATCGTTGAGTATGTATCGCTTCCTCAAGGCTAACCCAGCCTTCGAGAACAGCATCTGGACTCTCGACAACGGCAAGGTAACGGCTTATACGCTTGCTCTGGATGAGGCTTATGACAAGAAGACGGACGTTCTTGTAAGTCCTACTCAGGCGTTCTTCGTGAAGCTGAAGACTGGAGAGAGCGCTACAGAGGCAACATTCAATGCCTCAATGCTCATCAACAAGGACGTTACTCCAGGCGAAAAGGCACTTGTCATCCGCCCGACTCTCACGCTGACAACGACGGACGGCGTCCGTAACAGCGAGTCGAAGCTCATTGTCAATGACGAGGCAAGCCGCGACTACGTGGAGGGTGAGGACGTGGAGATGCTCGGTGAGGGCAACATTGCCGAGATAGCCCAGGTCTACTCTGTAGCCGGTTCGCAGGCTGTGGCTCTCAACGCTTCCGACGACATCAACTGGATGCCGGTGGGCGTAGTGGCACCAAAGAGCAAGGACATCGACGTGAACATCAGCCTAAACAGCAAGATGCTTATCAAGATGAACAACGAAGGCTCGCAGCTCTTCCTCTTCGACGCTACAACAAAGACGTTCTCAGAGATTAAGGACGGCATGACGGTGAAGATGATGGCCAACGACCACGGTCGCTACTACATCACCAACCAGTCGTCACTCAACACAACGGATATCAACACCATCGAATGCTTCTCACCGACGGACAACACCATCGTGGTGGCAACGCTGAAGGGCGACGTGAAGCGAGTGGTGGTATACGATGTGGCAGGAAGTCTTGTGACAAGCAACCACAGTGTAAACGGCGGTCGCTGCCAGCTCAACGTACCGAAGGCAGGCATCTATGTCGTGAAAGCCACGACAATGGAGGACCGTACGGAGACATTCAAGATTGTGGTGAGATAATAAGTCGCACGCACAAGAACTAAACAATAAAGAAAAAAATCTTATCGTATTATTAAAAAGGGAACGCTGTGAAGCGCTCCCTTTTTTGTTTGCATTTTTGTAATGTCGGCCCCTTGATTAACTGGCTATTTCACCTCTTCGAGGAGCAGCACGCGGCTTGCCCATTCGTTGGCTTTGCCCCAGTCTGCATTATGTCCGTAAGGTATCTCAAGGCCGTTCTGCATGAGATATTCGCCTGAGAAATCCTTGCCTTCAAAGGCGAGCGGAGTCTTGTCGATGCGGTTAAGCTCGGTGATGCGATAGCGCTTCTGCGGGTTGAGGCCCGCCATCGGGATGCGCGGCAGATGCTGATTGCAGAACGACTCGGTCTTCCACCAGAAGAACACAGCCTTTTCCTTGGCTTCGGTCACGTACATAAGCGAAGCCACACCCTTCTTCTCGTAGGGCGACTGCAGGCGATAGAGGTCGCCGAACTGCACTATTGGACGGATGCGCTTATAGTCGGCGATGGCTTTGCGACACTGGTCTTTGTCGGCATCGCTGAGCACCTTAGGCTGAATCTCCATGCCGAGGCGACCGCTCATAGCCACGTCGGTGCGATACTTCAATGGCACGGTGCGGGCTGTCTGATGGTTGGGGGCGTTGGATATGTGAGATGCCATGGCGATGGCAGGGAAGAAGTAGCTGGTTCCCCACTGCATATATACTCGCTGAAGGGCGTCAGTATTGTCACTGGTCCAGAACTCGTCGAAGTAGGGGAGAGTGCCCCAGTTGACACGTCCGCCACCAGAAGCGCAGTCCTGGATGGTGAGGTCGGGGTATCTGGCACGGATGCGCTGCAATACCTTCTCTAAACCACGGTGATACTCAATGTAGAGATGGCTCTGATTGTTGGCAGTGAGATACTGCGATCCGTGGTTGGAGATGTTCATGTTGGCGTCCCACTTGATGTAGTCAATCTCCGGGTACTTGGTCATCATGCCGTCAACGATGGAGAACACGAAGTCCTGCACCTTGGGATTGCCGAGGTCGAGCACCACCTGTGTGCCGCCGCGTCCGCACTGGAGGTCGCGCTTCGGAGCCTTTATCACCCATTCGGGATGCTTCTCGAAGAGTTCGCTCTTGGTGTTCGACATCTCCGGCTCCAGCCAGATGCCGAACTTGATGCCCTGCTTCTTTGCTTCAGCGAGCAGTCCTTCGATGCCGTGTGGCAGCTTTTCCTTGTCCACCACCCAGTCGCCGAGCGCACAGTTGTCGATGCTGCGCTTATACTTGCCGCCGAACCATCCGTCGTCCATGACGAAGAGCTCGCCACCCATCGACTTGATGTCTGCCATCATCTGCGCCATTTCCGGCTCCTTGATGTTAAGGTAGACACCCTCCCATGAGTTGAGCAATATCTTGCGTTCGCGATTACCGTTCATCAGCTTATATTCCCGTCCCCAGCGATGGAAGTTGCGGCTCACTCCGCTCAGACCCTCCTTGCTGTATGAGAAGGCTGTGACGGGAGTGGTGAAGGTCTCGCCCTTAGCCAAATGATATTCCGAGTTGTATTCGTCAATGCCGGCGAAGAACTGATGATACTCCGAGTCGTCTGTCACGGCACGCAGCTTATAGTTGCCAGAATAGCAGATGGCAGCACCGATGACGCGTCCCGTGTTTTCCTGACCCTTGCCGTCAAGCGAGAACATCACCTCGCCGTGCGAAGTGTGGGCGTTGCGTGTGCCGTCTCGGTTCTCCACTACGAAGGTGCCGGGCTTGAGTTCTTCCTCGGAAAGCTGAGCCTCGTTAGCCCACGAACCGTAGAAGTGTGACATCCATACGTTGCCGCGACGGATGGGGAGATAAGCCGAATCGAACTGTGAGAGAGTCACCGTGGTCTTCTCGCCGTTGTTTATCTCGGTCCACATCTCAATGATGTCCACGTCGTTATATGCACGATAGCATACCGTAACGTAGAACGGATAGACGCGGTCCTTGAGCTTCACCTTCAGCACCTTGGCGTTCTTCTCCGTCTGTTCGGTGATGTCAGCCACGTCCATCTGCAGCGTCATGTTGCCGTCAGCGTGGCGCACGGAGAGCGCTGCTTCCGAAGCGCCTATGAGTCCGTACACAGGATAAGCGTCCTTGCCTGCTGTGCCTCCTGCCTGCAATGTGGCGATGTCGGCTGCTGCCAGCTTGTCGCCGTAATACACAAACTTGAAAGCTCCGCCCTTTGTGGCGTCCACCACGAGCGATGTCTTAGGAGTAGACAAACTGTAGTTCTCGGCATTCGTTGTGCCAGAGAACATCGTCAATGCCAAGGCTGAAAGAGCCAGGCATTTGCTGTATTTTCCCATATTTGTTATTGAGTAAGATTTTTATGATTTTGTTTTTAGTTTGTTTTTAGAATGTTATGCAATACACGATCATCCATAGATTGCAAAATTAGCAAATATTTCGAATATTCCAAACTTTCCTATCCGTTTTCCAACCTAAAACAATACTCCCTGCATAGTATTTTGCCTTATAATGTTGTGCATTGTCAAGTATTTTGATTAAATTTGCAAAATGAATTCAGAAACCTGTGTTTTTTGAAACTAATACTAAAATAATTATGATAGACGTTAAAGAAACTCTTAGCAGTGCCGAGGAGCGCATGGAGATGGGAGCCATGTACCTTGAGGAGCAGCTGGCCCGTATCCGTGCCGGTCGTGCCAACGTGGCAATCCTCGACGGCGTTCGCGTTAGCTCGTGGGGCTCTATGGTTCCGCTCAACCAGGTAGCCAATGTCACCGTTCCTGATCCGCGTACCATCGCCATCCGTCCTTTCGACAAGAAGCAGATTCGCGACATCGAGAAAGCCATCATGGACAGCGATGTAGGCATCACACCTGAGAACAACGGCGAGATTATCCGTCTCGGCATTCCGCAGCCGACCGAGGAGCGTCGTAAGGATCTCGTAAAGCAGTGTAACAAGATTGGCGAGCGCACAAAGGTGGAAATCCGCAACGCACGTCAGGAGACAAAGGACAAGCTGAAGAAGGCCATCAAGGACGGACTTTCAGAAGACCTTGAGAAGGACGCTGAGAACGAGCTCCAGAAGATTCACGACAAGTTCGTGAAGAAGGTGGAGGAACTCCTCGCTGCAAAGCAGAAGGAAATTATGACTGTATAATAAGAAAAGGTAAAAGAGTAAAGCAGGCTGCCTCTTTATACTCTTTTACCTTTTTGCTTTTTTTTACTTTTAATAGATGCAAGGAATAGTAATAAAGAACACCGGCAGTTGGTATACGGTCCGCACCGACGAGGGCAAGAACGTGGACTGTAAGATAAAGGGCAACTTCCGCCTCAAGGGCATACGCAGCACCAATCCGGTGGCTGTGGGCGACCGTGTGGAGATAATCCTCAATCAGGAGGGCACGGCGTTTATCTCTTCCATCTGTGACCGCCGCAACTACATCATACGCAAGTCGCAGAATCTCAGCAAGCAGAGCCATATCATCGCAGCCAACGTGGACCAGGCGTTCCTTATCGTCACCGTCAACTATCCGCAGACCAGCACCATCTTCATCGACCGCTTCCTCGCCACGGCTGAGGCTTACAGCGTGCCAATGGTGCTCGTCTTCAACAAGACGGACATCCTTTCCGACGAGGAGCGCCATTATCAGGAGATGATGATGAAGCTCTATGAGACCGTCGGCTACAAGTGTGTGGCAGTGTCTGCCACCACGGGTATGGGCATGGACACCATCAAGCCTTTGCTGAAGGACAAGATTACGCTTCTCAGCGGCAACAGCGGCGTGGGCAAGTCCACATTCATCAATAATATCCTGCCCGGCGCCAATCTGCGCACATCTGAAATCAGCGATGCGCACAACACAGGCATGCACACCACAACATTCTCCGAAATGCTTCAGCTTTCGGAGGGAGGATGGATTATAGACACGCCGGGAATAAAGGGTTTCGGCACCTTCGACATTGAGCCGGAAGAACTGACAAGCTATTTCAAGGACATCTTCCATTTCTCTAAGGAGTGTCGTTTCTCAAATTGCACCCACACACACGAGCCGGGTTGCGCGGTGCTCAAGGCCGTGGAAGAACATTACATCGCCGCCTCACGCTATCAGAGCTATCTCTCTATGCTTGAAGATAAGGACGAGAACAAGTATCGCGAGGCGTATTAAATTCAGTTGAGAGTTGAGAATTTATAGTTGAAAATTGATAGTTTAGAGTTGAGAGTTATGATTAGCTGAAAGGTCATACAAATTATAAACATATCATAACTCTCAACTCTCAACTCTCAATTCTCAACTCTCAACCTTCAACTCTCAATTCTTCACAACTCTCAACCCTCAACCCTTAACTCTCAACTGACTTAAAGTTTCTTTCAGCAGCTTTATATCCGGATTTTTCAGTATCACTCGTTTTTCGCTGTCCAGCAGATACAGCGACGGCATTGTCTTGATGTAGTAGATGTCGTCGGTTGTTATTTTTCCTTCTGGGCTAACGCCGTCCGTCCATGAGGCGGGGAAGTCGGGCTTTACCCTCTTCCATCTTTCTGCGTCGTCGTACGGGAAGATGGCGAGGACGCGGAATGTGGTGCCTTCCTTCAGCTGTGGCATGTCCGCAAGCTCTGCCTTCACCTCCTGACAATGGTCGCAGTCAGGGTCGTAGAAGTAGAGTAGGGTGTATGTGGCGTTGAAGGAATGCATACTGTGCGTGGTTCCATTGCGGTCCGTATACTGGAAGTCGGCAGCCACGGAGCCTGGCAGATTCTTGCGCAGATTGCGAGCCATATACTCTCCTCGTGTGCGGTCAGCCACGGAAGCGAACTTGTTGGCGGTCATGGCGTCAATGTACTGTGCGTAGAGGAGGTCGTTATGAAGCGGCGATTCCGAGTCGCCAAGATACTTATCCGCGATTTCCTCGAAGTAATTGCGCATCAGTTCCGCCGTCTTCTCATCCGCCTTTATATTATATAAATGTGTGGCAAGCGCAGTAAGTCCGGTTGCCGCAGTTGCCGGCTTCACCCTTGGCAGGAGGTCGAGGAAGTTGGCGAAGCCCTGCTCCGTAATCTCCGGACGATTGACGAGAGTGGTGTCAGCAAAATCGAAGCGGTCCCAATAATGCTCCATTACGTACATGGCACGTGTCTCCGGCGTGCGGAGCGTGTCGGGCACGGAAGGATAAGGGAAGGCGTCTGTCTGCTGTGCGCCAGCGTTAAGGAGATTAAGGAGCAGAGCCGTAAGGGTCAGAATGGTCTTTCTCATGTCATATCACGACACGCTTACTGCATGTCATACACCACCTGCATGAGCTTCTTGCCCAGCTCGTCAGCCTCTTCCATTGTGGCTGCCTCGCTGTAGACGCGGATGATTGGCTCTGTGTTCGACTTGCGGAGGTGAACCCACTTGTCGGGGAAATCAATCTTGACGCCGTCGATGTCCGTAATCTTCTCGTTGGCGAACATCTCCTTCACCTTCTCGAGGATGGCGTCGATGTCCGTAGACGGTGTGAGGTCAATGCGGTTCTTGGCGATGAAGTAGTTGGGGAATGTGGCTCTCAGCTCGCTTGCCGTGCATCCCTTGTGTGCCAATGAGGAAAGGAAGAGAGCGATGCCTACGAGGGCGTCGCGTCCGTAATGGCTCTCGGGATAGATGACGCCGCCGTTGCCTTCTCCGCCGATTACCGCACCCACTTCCTTCATCTTCGTGGTTACGTTCACCTCGCCTACGGCAGCCGCTGTGTAAGCGCCTCCGTGCTTCTCTGTCACGTCGCGCAGAGCACGTGTGGAAGAGAGGTTGCTGACGGTGTTGCCCTTGGTGTGGCTGAGCACGTAGTCGGCAACGCTGACGAGTGTGTATTCCTCGCCGAACATCTTGCCGTTCTCGCAGATGAATGCCAGGCGGTCAACGTCCGGGTCGACGACGATGCCGAGGTCATACTTGCCGCTCTTCATCTCGTCCATGATGCCCTGAAGATTCTTCTCCAGCGGTTCCGGATTGTGTGCGAAGTCGCCGTTAGGTGTGGCGTTTAGGATGGTGTATTCCACGCCGAGAGCTTTAAGAAGCTCAGGCAGGATTACGCCGCCCACGCTGTTGATAGTGTCCACGCACACCTTGAACTTGGCGTTCTTGATGGCGTCCACGTCAGCCAGCTTGAGGCTGAGGACGCTCTCGATGTGGCGTGCGTTCATAGAGTCGTCGCGTGTGTAGTGTCCGAGGTGGTCAACGTCGGCATAGTCGAAGTCTTCCTTCTCGGCAATGGCGAGCACTTCGTTGCCGTTCTCCTTGGTAAGGAATTCGCCTTCGCTGTTGAGGAGTTTCAGCGCGTTCCACTGGCGTGGGTTGTGGCTTGCTGTTATGATGATGCCGCCCAGTGCCTTTGTCCACCTTACTGCAAGCTCGGTGGTAGGTGTGGTGGCGAGATCAATGTCGATGACGTCGAGTCCCATACCCATGAGGGTTCCACAGACGATGTTGCGTACCATGTCGCCGGAGATGCGAGCGTCGCGTCCGACAACGATTTTCGGCTGTTCTTCGCCCGTTGCTCTGCGCTTCATGAACGTGGCATAGGCAGTTGTGAACTTCACGATGTCAAGCGGATTGAGCGTGTCGCCCGTGTGTCCGCCGATGGTTCCGCGTATTCCGGAAATAGACTTAATCAATGTCATAGTCTTATTGTCTTTACGTAAGTATTGATGTTATCTGTTTGTTTTTTTGCGCCCGTTTATCTTCCGCGCTCGAAGGTAATCTCGTAGCGGCATGGATAGACGTATCTTGCGGCGTCGTCCTGTCCTTCCGAGTGTGGTACGATGAGGTTAACCTTAGCAACCTCGTCGCCCTCCTTGGTGGGACGTCCGATGTTTACGTAACGCAGAGGCACGAGCCATCCGCTCGGTACGGCAGCCGTTCCGTAGCGTGTGTACATAAGGCTGGAGCTGGTGTCGAATGAGGCAGTGAACGTGCCTGAGGTATTGCGGACGTTCATCTTGTCAACGAGCCAAGCATACTGATAGATGTTGGTGAGCTGCAGGGTGGTGTCCGACTCGATGAGGTTATATTCATTGAAGCGGCACAATACCGTGGTGCTTTCGCCTTCCTTGATCTTCTCTCCGCATCCCTTGCGCACAATCTGCATGTATACGCCGTTGCTCTCGAAGAGCACATACTCGTTCTTCGATACGTCCGTAGTGGTGTCCTGAGCAAAGAACTGCTCCTCGCTTATCACCTTTATCTTCTGGTTGGTGATGTAGCGGTTGATGGCAGAGCGCTCCTTCTTCTTCTGGTCGGCGTATGTCTCTGTGTCGCTACATGCAGCGAAGGCGAGTGCAGAGAGCACGACGCATATAAGAATCTTTACTGTTTTCATTTTCTTCCTTTGTATGTTTTTGTTTTCTGTTTCTTGTTTCTTTCCTTCTGGCTTTTTTCTTACTTCAGCAAGTCTTCGTAGTGTGCGATGGCACGTCTTGCCACCTTCTCTGCTTCTTCGAGCGAGCAGCGCAGTCTGCCGCCGCTTGCGTTAAGGTGTCCGCCGCCGTTGAAGAAGTCGGCTGCCATCTTGTTGCAGGGGAAGTCGTCCACGGAGCGAAGGCTCACCCATACGAGGTTGTCGTGGCGGTCGTCCTCACGGAGCGAGATGGAGAGTTTCATGCCCTTGATGCGCAGCGGCTCGTTTACGAGGCCCTCTGCGTCGCCCTTGATGAAGTGGAAGTCGCGCATCTCGCGTTTTGAAATGGCGAAGTAGGAAGCGTGCAGGTCGGCAAAGACGTTCAGCTTCTGGCTCATCAGGTATCCGCGGAATCTTATCGCCCACGGGCTGAAGTTATTGAATACGTTGCGGTAAATCTTGTCCTTGTCGATGTTCTTTGTGAGCAGCTGGCTGATGATGAAGAATATCTCGGGCTGTGTGGAGTTGTATGTGAATCCGCCCGTGTCGGTCATCATGCCGCAATATACGCACGTTGCCCATTCCTTTGTCATCTCCTCGAAGGCTCCGAGCTGCCATACGATGCGGAACACCAGTTCCGACGTGCTCGACATGTTGGGGTGCGAGATGGTGAGTACGGTGTCCATGCTCGGGTCGAGATGGTGGTCAATCATCACCTTCTTCGCCTTAGCCTGCTCCAGCGGTTCGCGCATCTCGTCCACACGGTCAGCACCGTTGAAGTCGAGGCAGAATATGAGGTCGGCTTTCTCAAGCATTTCGCCTGCCTTGTCAGCGTTCTTGTCGAACCTTATGATACGGTCTGCTCCCGGTATCCATTTCAGGAAGTCGGGGAACGCATCCGGCACGATTACGTTTGTCTGCTTGCCGCGCGATGTCAGGTAGGCGTTCCATGCCAATGACGATCCCAATGCGTCGCCGTCGGGCGACTTGTGGCAGCAAACGACGATGTTTTCCGAACTCTCTATCAGTGTGTTTAGTGAGGCGACTTCCGCCTCAGTAAGCAATTCTATCTTCATATCTTTCTTTCGTGTCTGTTTTTGTCCGTGGCTTGTGTCCCGCTTGGAAGCCAGAACATCTGCAAAGGTAATAATTAAGTATGGTACGGACAACTTTTTTTTGTTTTTGCAACTTTTTTTTGTAGCTTTGCGTCTATATAGTGTAAACCAAATCACAAATTATCAACAAAACGAATAGAATGATGATGAAAATGAAGACATTTGGAAGATTTGTTGCCTTGGCAGCTTTCGCCATGGCATGTGTTGTTTGCACGGCTTGCAGTTCGTCTGGCAGTCTGCGTTCGGACAAGGAGTCGCACAAGAGGGTTTCGCAGGTTCTAAATCTCGGATATTTCTCTCGCATAGAGTCGTATACGTCATTCGACGTGAAGTTCGTTCAGGGCAAGACTCCGTCTGTCCGCGTAGTTGGTGCGAAGGGTCTTGTGGAGCGTCTGTCGGTGCAGCGCAGCGGCGAGACGCTTGTCATCAAGGCGAAGGGTAATGGCTTCTCGTTCTCTTTCGATGATGACACGCCTCTTACCATTTACATAACATCGCCCGACCTTACGGGTGTGAAGCTTACCGGCTCCGGCGATTTCGACGTTGACGGTCCGCTTGATACTGACGTCCTCGACGTGGCGCTTGAGGGTTCTGGCGACATCGACTTTAACAGCGTGGTCTGCGACCATGCCAAGATAAGAATGAGCGGTTCTGGCGACATCGACATCAAGGACATTAAGGCTCAGACTGTCAGCTGCGAGGTGAACGGATCTGGCGATGTTGACTTAGGTCTTAATCGTGTAGGTGTCAGCACATTGAAGGTGTTTGGTTCGGGTGACATCGAAGCAAAGATGTATGACTGCGGCACGTCCGACTGCAGCGTATTCGGCTCGGGCGACATTACGCTGAAGGGTACGCTCCGCTCGCTCAATCAGAACGTGAAGGGCTCAGGAGATATCAATACAGGTGAGCTGAGCGTAGCGAATTAGGAGTTTTGAGTTAGGAATTGTTAGGCATTTTTTTAACGACAATAGAGACAATAGAGACAACTTTTGTGACAATGTATTTTTGTACTCCCATAGAAAAAGTTGAATGGATTTGCCAGTTGTCTCTATTGTCTCTATTGTCGTTTTAATCATCTGTCTTGCCATGCAAATATCGTCCAAAGAGTAAAAATATGTTACAAAATAAAAATTGATTATAGAGTTTTGTTTTGCTGTTTTTACGGTGTTTTGCTTTGCAAACAGCACCCACGCTTAACAATAGAGCCTCTTTTACACTCCGATAGTGCCACTATCAGAGTGTAAAAGAGGCTCTATTGCATTACAAGAGTAGCGGTATTGGAGTGTAAAAGTGGCTCTATGACAGACGAAAACGGCTCGTTTGCGAGTCGGATTTCATAGAACTTTGTCAGAAAACCGCATAACACGCTGTGTTTAAGCATGTTGTCTCTAAGTGCTCAAAACTCAAGAATTTCGCACCAAAGATTTTGTTGTCCGTTCAACTCATAGTATTGAGCAATAGAAATGCAAATATTGTCGTCGGTGAAACGCACACCTCTTGCTCCTCTATACAAAAACATCCGCAACTCCAAGACGTTGGAATTGCGGATGTATGATTGAGTTGTTGTCAATAGCTGCATTACTCGTTGATGTCCCAGCCTACAGCTGAAGCACCGAGAACGGCTGCTGACGAACCTTCGAGGCTGCTTACGAGGAACTTGGCCTTGCCCTTGTAGATGTTGAGCACGTTGTCGTTGTATGCCTTCTTGATGGGGTTCATGAGCAGGTCGCCAGCCTTTGTCAAGCCGCCGAAGAAGATGAATGCCTCAGGAGAAGAGAAAGCAGCGAAGTTGGCGCATGACTCGCCGAGCAACTGGCCAGTGAACTGATAGATGTCGAGGGCAATCTTGTCGCCCTTGGCAGCTGCCATAGATACGTCATAGCTGGTGATCTTCTCAGGGTCAAGCTCGCGGAGCAGAGACGGCTCGTTAGAGTTGGCGAGGAACTCGCGTGCAGAGCGAGCCACACCAGTGGCAGAGCAGTAAGTCTCCAGGCAGCCCTTTCTGCCGCAACCGCAGTCGCGTCCGTCTTCCTTTACGATAACGTGTCCGAGCTCCCCGGCGAATCCGTCGCAGCCGTAAACCAGCTGTCCGTTAACCACGATGCCAGAGCCTACGCCAGTACCGAGAGTGATGACGATGAAGTTCTTCATGCCACGAGCCGCACCGTAAGTCATCTCGCCGATGGCAGCTGCGTTAGCGTCGTTGGTAAGAGCAACGGGGATGCCGAGCTTGTCGCTGAAGAGCTTTGCCAAGGGCACTATGCCGTCACGTCCCCACTCGAGGTTCGGAGCGAACTCGATGGTGCCGTTATAGTAGTTGCCGTTAGGAGCGCCGATGCCCATTGCCTTGATTTTCTCGATGCCGCCAACCTGGTCGATGATGATCTGGAGCGCGTCAACAGCTGCGTCAACGTAAGCCTGTACGTTGTTGCCATATCCCTGTGTCTTTATAGCTGTGGTGGCCTTGATGTCGCCACGGCTGTCTACGATTCCGAATACAGAGTTAGTGCCTCCGAGGTCCAAACCGATAACATACGGTTTCAATGATTCTTCTGTCATGATGCTGTTTGTATTTATTTAGTAAATTAATAGTAAACGATTGTTCTTCTTTAAAGGCAAAGGTATTAAAAATGTTGTAACATAACAAAGTTTTAAGTAATAAATTTGTCTATATCACATAAAATTTGCAATTTTGCACACGTTATGCAGTTTCCTATTCAATTAGATATTTTAGACTTTGTATTCAAGGGAATACTTATAGGCATCATGGCTTCAGCCCCGATGGGGCCGGTGGGCGTGCTGTGCATACAGCGAACACTTAACAAGGGTCGTTGGTATGGCTTCATAACGGGTATAGGTGCTTGTGTGAGCGACTTCATTTATGCGCTTTTCACAGGCTTAGGCATGAGTTTTATGATGAACTTTGTCGGAAACGAGCGCAACCGCTTTCTGCTCCAGATAAGCGGCAGCGTGGTGCTGTTGTTATTCGGCGTCTACTGTTACCGCTCCAATCCAACCCGTAACATCCATAAGAGCAACAAGACGCAGAAGGGCACACTCGTGCACAACGGCGTGACGGCGTTCCTCGTAACGCTGTCCAATCCGCTGATTATCTTCCTCTTCATCTTCCTCTTCGCACAGTTTGCCTTCGTAGTACCAAACCGTCCCATCGAGATGACGGTGGGTTATGCCAGCATAGTGGGCGGCGCCCTGCTGTGGTGGTTCGGACTGTCGTGGCTTATCGACAAGGTGAGAGGCAAGTTTGACGACACCGGCATCCTTATCATCAATCGTGTGGTGGGATGCATTGTCATCATCTTCTCCGTCATCATGCTCCTCGGCACCTTCTTCAATCTTTACAAGCTGCCGTATTAAGTTAATCCCCGTATCATCAAGAAACATGTTTATATCCCAACAACTCAGAAAGAAAAGCACGGCTGAATACGTGCTCTATATGTGGCAGGTGGAGGACATCATACGTGCCTACGGCTGCCAGCTGTCGCGCCTGAAGAACGAATACATAGCGCGATTCACGGACTATACTGACGAGCAACGCTCGGAAATGGTGGACTGGTATGGCGACCTTATCACAATGATGAACTCCGAGGGCAAGCGCGAACACGGACACCTTACCATCAATCAGATTGTGGTGGGCGACCTTAACGAGCTGCACAATCGTCTGCTCCAAAGCTCACGCTTCCCGTTCTACAACGCCGAATATTATAAGGTGCTGCCCTTCATCGTGGAGCTGCGCAACAAGGGCGAGAAGGACATCAACGAAATAGAGACTTGCCTCAACGCGCTCTACGGCACGATGATGCTGCGCCTGCAGGGCAAGACCATCACGCCCAACACGGAGCATGCCATCAAGGAGATTTCCACATTCCTCGGAATGCTCAGCGACTATCACATCAAGGACAAGACTGAGGGCCTCAAGTTTGATGACGACGAGGAATTCTGATAATTGACACCCCCGACACATATAAGATAACAACAAAAGAAGAATGAATCAGGAAATAGAACGCAGGCGAACCTTCGCCATCATATCACACCCTGACGCCGGTAAGACTACGCTCACGGAGAAATTCCTTCTCTTCGGAGGACAGATTCAGGTGGCAGGTGCAGTTAAGAACAACAAGATACGAAAGACAGCCACGTCAGACTGGATGGACATCGAGAAGCAGCGTGGTATCTCTGTGTCGACCTCTGTTATGGAGTTCGACTATGAGGGATATAAGGTGAACATCCTCGACACCCCGGGTCACCAGGACTTCTGTGAGGACACTTACCGCACGCTCACCGCCGTAGACTCTGCCATCATCGTGGTGGACGGTGCGAAGGGTGTGGAGACCCAGACCCGCAAGCTCATGGAAGTGTGCCGTATGCGCAACACTCCAGTTATTATCTTCATCAACAAGATGGACCGCGAGGGACGCGACCCCTTCGACCTGCTCGACGAACTGGAGGAGGAGCTGAGCATCAAGGTGCGCCCGCTGTCATGGCCTATCAACATCGGAGCAAAATTCAAGGGCGTATATAATATATATGAGAACAAGCTCGACCTCTTCAAGCCCGACAAGCAGCGCGTGACGGAGAAGGTGGAAGTGGACATCAATTCCGACGAACTCAGCCAGCACATCGGCGAGGATGACGCTCAGCAGCTGCGTGACGACATCGAGCTTATTGACGGTGTTTATCCGGAATTTGACGTCGAGACTTACCGTAATGCTGAGGTGGCTCCCGTATTCTTCGGTTCGGCTCTCAACAACTTCGGTGTGCAGGAACTGCTCAACTGCTTCGTCAAGATTGCGCCGTCGCCACGTCCTACACAGGCAGAGGAGCGTTTGGTGGATCCGGAGGAGCCTAAGTTCACCGGCTTCATCTTCAAGATTACAGCCAACATCGACCCCAACCACCGCTCATGTATCGCTTTCTGCAAGGTGTGCAGCGGCAAGTTCGAGCGCAACAAGCCTTACCTCCATGTTCGTCAGGGCAAGACCATCCGCTTCTCTTCACCTACGCAGTTTATGGCGCAGCGCAAGAGCACCATTGAGGAGGCATGGCCTGGCGACATTGTCGGACTGCCCGATAACGGCATCTTCAAGATTGGCGATACGCTGACAGACGGCGAGAAGCTCCATTTCCGCGGACTGCCGTCGTTCTCGCCTGAGATGTTCAAGTACATCGAGAACGATGACCCGATGAAGGCAAAGCAGCTGGAGAAGGGCATCAATCAGCTTATGGACGAGGGTGTGGCGCAGCTGTTCGTCAATCAGTTTAACGGTCGTAAGATCATCGGTACTGTGGGACAGCTTCAGTTTGAGGTTATCCAGTATCGTCTCGAGAACGAGTATAACGCGAAGTGCCGCTGGGAACCGGTTCATCTTCACAAGGCATGCTGGGTGGAGAGCGACGACGAGGCAGAACTCGACCAGTTCAAGAAGCGTAAATACCAGTACATGGCGAAGGACCGCGACGGTCGCGACGTCTTCCTCGCCGACTCTGGCTACGTGCTGTCAATGGCACAGCAGGACTTTAAGCACATCAAGTTCCACTTCACGAGCGAATTCTAAAATTACGTATAGTGCTGCGGAGGTCACCGTATCTCAGCAGCATAAAAAGGAATATCCCACAGATCTCACAGATATTACAGATGTTCTTGAGTAACAAAAATCTGTGTTAATCTGCGTAGTCTGTGGGATATTACCTTTCAAGCAGCATATGAATGTTCTCCCACAGATCTCACAGATATTCACAGATGTTCTTGAGAAAACTAAAATCTGTGTTGATCCGCGTAATCTGTGGGATATTACCTTTCAAGCAGCATATGAATGTTCTCCCACAGATCTCACAGATATTCACAGATGTTCTTGAGAAAACTAAAATCTGTGTTGATCCGCGTAATCTGTGGGATATTACCTTTCAAGCAGCATATGAATGTTCTCCCACAGATCTCACAGATATTCACAGATGTTCTTGAGAAAACTAAAATCTGTGTTGATCCGCGTAATCTGTGGGATATTACCTTTCAAGCAGCATATGAATGTTCTCCCACAGATTCCACAGATATTCACAGATGTTCTTGAGTAACAAAAATCTGTGTTAATCTGCGTAATCTGTGGGAGAGTAAAAAAGGCTTTAATGTAAGGTTTTGCCCTTGCATTAAAGCCTTTTGGTATTTTAGGCATTCTTATTAAGATGCCTTTTGTTTTTAGGCATTCAGCCTAATCCATGTTTCTTTACTTTACAACGAACTTCTTGCCGTTTTCGATAACGATACCCTTGTAGCTGTTGTTTACGCGCTGACCTGCGAGGTTGTAGCGTGCGCCGTTCTTCACTGTGTTGTCGTTAGTAACGCCGTTGATGCCGCTCTCGTTGTCGTTGAGGATGAAGAGCATCGGGAGGACAGCGTTGTCCTGGAGCTTGTCGTATGCACCGAAAGAGGTGTATGTGCCGCTTCCGAACTGGATGAACTTGCCGTTGTTGGTGATAGAGAATGTGCCGTTCTCGTCAGCCTCTACTGTCCAAGCCTCAGACTTCTCCTTGTCGAACTGGAATGAGTTGTGCTGTGTGTCCATGTAGAGATAGCGTCCGTAGCAATCCTTGATAGAGAAGCCGTCGTCGAGAGTCTCGAATGCGAACGAATCGTCGTATGAAGACTTGATCTTGAGCTCGTCAACAGTGCCCTCTACGTTGAATGTGCTGAGGTAGCCATAGTTGTATGATTCCTTTGCGGGAATAGCGTAGTAAGTATTGCCGTCGCGCTGAGCAACAATCATATACTTCTTGCCGCTCTCAACAGTTGCAGCCTTCTTGTATACGTTGTAGTGCCATACGTATACGGTGCAAGTGGCGTTGCCTGCGCTGTAAGTGTCGTTCTCCTCAGAAGATGCTGTGATGACAGCCTTGCCCTCCTCGCCGCCAAGAGCGATGACACCCTCTGCGTTGACAGTGGCTACAGCCTCGTTGTCAGAAACGAAGGTAACGGCAGCAGTGGTCTCCTTTGTGAAGGTAGGAGCAGTAAACTCTGTGCCAACCTCGTGGTCGATGGTGGCCTCAGAGAACGCGAGATTAGCCGGCTGCTTTGTCTTGCCAGCTGCATCACCGGTGATGGTTACGGAAGCAAGGTCGAACTGTCCTGCTTTCTTGCTTTTGTTAGATCCGTAAGTGTTGTCTGTACCTACTGTGAATGTCACTGTAGTAGAACCGTTGGTATTGGTCCATGTTGTGATGCCGTTCTCAGTGTCCACAGTAACCTGACCCTCAGAAGGAGTGACGTCGCCCCACTGCTTCTTTCCGGCAGCTGACATTGTGAAGACAATCTCCTTCATTGCAGGACCGCTGATGGTCAGCGTGTTCTTGGCGTAGTGACGAAGGTCCTTTGATGTGGGGTTCTGTGTAGGAACTGTCGTACCGTCAGCCTTGTCTGCTGTGAATGTGTAGCCCTCTGCAGTAAGAGTGTAGCCCACTTTTTCAGTCACGTTAATTGTCTGCTGTTTGAAGTCTATTGTTGTTTGTGCAAACGAGAAGTTTGCCACCATGGCAACAACAGCCATCAATGTGTAGCGTAAAGTTTTTACCATAATTATAAGATTTTAGATGTTAATGAATTTTTGTCGTATGTGTTACGTTTTATGTTACAATGCAAAATTAGCCATTATCCGTTATAGTACCAATACATACGCATTAAAATAAGGTTAAAATAGGAACTACCAGTCAGTTAAATGGAGCGTTAGAACGTTTATTTGTCCAGTTTGTCCATTTCCTTGGCTTCCCATTCCTCCCATTGCTTCATGGCTTCCTTCCAGTCTGTCTGCTCTCCCGTCTGGATGGCTTCCTGCTCACGTTCGGCAGCATCACGTTCACGGTCGCGCTGTCTCTTTGCTTTCATGTCGGCGATGGTGCGGTCGTCCAATATCAGGATGGCGCGGCGCTGAATGGCGTCCAGCAGTTCCTTCTCGCCGAAAGCCTTTCCCGGCTCGTTGAAGTCAGAGATGTTAAATTCGTACTGTGTGCGGAGTTGGTGTCTTATCTCTTTCTGACGCGCACGGTTGGCGGCGTTCTTGAGGCGCAGCAGTTTTGCTATGCCGTCTATCTCGCTTTGCGAGTATTTGTTTCTTCCCATATTATTATTGATTTAGACTGCAAAGTTAAGCAATTTAAGCCACATTATCTTCTAATAGATGATGAAGGAAGCACTTAAATGTTAAATTCTGATTTTTTCATCCCTTTTATTTGTTATTGTCAAAAATATGCTATACATTTGCGATATCATTTTTGATGATTTCGCTATTTTTTTACGAAATCGACTTATGAGGTTGGCAGCATCCTGCGCCAACCTCTTTTTTATGCCCTATTATATTGACGTTATATTGTCGGATTTTTGTTGTCGTATTATTTGGCGGTTACGTTAAAAGTTGATATCTTTGCAATGACTTAAACAAAAGACAAGTTGCCCCTATTTGAAACTTTAATATTAACAACATCAAAAAACGTACAGCCTATCGGAAACATTTACTTCATAAAAACAAAAAAATAATAACAAGATGAAGAAATTGCAGGATATGACCGACGAAGAGTTGGCCCTATCATATGTCGATGGGAATAATCGTGCTTTTGACCTGCTGTTGTCACGCAACCAGTCGAAGCTTTTCTCATACATCCTTTTCGTCGTCCACGACCGTGAGACAGCGGAGGATCTCTTTCAGGAGACCTTCGTCAAGGCCATCGTGCGCCTACAGGACGGCAGCTATACTGTCAGCGGTAAGTTCGGTGCGTGGATGATGCGCATCGCACATAATGTCGTGATGGACTGGTATCGCGATATGAGTTCGCGTCATATCGTGGAGGTGACAAAGGATAATGACCTTTCAAATATGGGTGGTGACGATGTGCTTGAGGGCAACATCGAGGGACGTTACGTCAACACACAAGTGATGGCTGACGTAAGGCGCCTCATTGATACGCTTCCGCCCATCCAGCGTGAGATTGTCTTTATGCGTTATTTCCAGGAACTCTCGTTCAAGGAAATAGCCGAACTCACCAATGTAAGCATCAACACTGCGCTCGGTCGCATGCGTTATGCCATAATCAATATGCGCCGTACGGCACGTAAGCATGGCATAACGCTGCAACTCTCTGTGTAAAGCAGCTCTGCTTAGAGCTGCTTCAAATCGTGTATTGTGGCAATCGGGTCGGCTGCCTTGAAGATGTAGCTGCCGCTTACGAGTACGTCGGCTCCCGCCTCTACGAGTAACGTGGCGGTCTCGGCGTTCACTCCACCGTCAATCTGTATCAATGCTTTGCTTCCCGACTCGTCAATCATGCGGCGCAGACGGCGTGTCTTGGCGAGTATCTCGTCGATGAACTTCTGTCCTCCGAAGCCTGGATTGACGCTCATCAGCAGCACCATGTCTACATCGCCGATGATGTCCTCAAGCAGACATACGGGTGTGGCGGGATTCAGCGTAACACCTGCCTTCATGCCGGCATCATGAATCTGCTGTATGGTGCGGTGAAGATGCACGCAAGCCTCATAGTGTACGTTCATCATCATTGCGCCCGTAGCAGCCACCTGGCTGATGTAGTTCTCGGGATGCACAATCATGAGATGCACGTCCAGCGGTTTCTTACATTCCTTCGCCACGGCCTTTATCACCGGGAATCCGAAGGAGATGTTAGGAACAAACACACCGTCCATGATGTCGAGATGCAGCCAGTCGGCCTCGCTGGCATTGATCATCTGAATGTCGGTTTTGAGGTCAAGGAAATTTGCCGAAAGAAGGGAAGGCGAAATCAGTGGTTTCATGAATTTATTGTTGTAAGTTTATGAGTTTGTTCTTTACTTTTTTAGGGGTTATACGATTAATATTAGTTCATGCAATACGACCCGTTGCGTCCGTTCTTCTTTATCGCGCAGTATGCACGTGCTATCTGGCGGATGATAGACAGGGTGTTTTCTGAGGGTTTAACCTCTTCAGGGGTATAATGTGTCATAGGCGTTGGGTTTTGAATTGGACAATATGTTTCTTCTATGCTCTATATCTATTTAACGCCCTAAGTTGGAATTTATTACATATTGCCGAAGATTTTTTGAATTACTGTTTATGTCATAAAAAACGAGGTGTGCAAAACTGCTGATATAGCGTTTTGCACACCTCGTTTTCTTATATTATATATGTAGGCTTCTTATTTTAGAAGCTGAGCATAAATCCGAATCGGATGCCGTTCTTCTTTATGCCTGGTCCGTTATAGTTCATACGTCTTACGTAGTCGATGGCGATGAGCTTGAAGATGTTGTGCACACCAACCGTCACTTCCCAGTAAGGTGTCTTCTTGTCCATTACGCGTGCGCCGTTGGGGAACTGGAAGAGGGTGTTGTCTGCACGGTTGCGCTCCAGGAACGGGTTGTTCTTGTCGGTCAGCGTGCCCCACATTCCCTTTACGGAGATATATTCGCGCCACTTCAGTTTCTTGATGAGCGGTATGCGGTTGAGCAGTTTGCCGTTCATGTCCCATGCCACTGATCCGAAGGCATAGCGGTCTGTGAGGAACTCCATGTTTTTCATCATTGAGAACGTGCCCTCCCATTCGAGGAACGTGATGTTGACGGGCGGCATGATAAGCAGCGGGAAAGGTACCTTGTCCCACTGTACGCCACCGTCCAAGTGGGTATCTACGTAGCCCCAAGAGCCAAGCCAGAAGCGCTTGTATATCTTCGCTTCAGTGTAGTTGAGCTTGTATTCGCCTCCGAGGAAGTTCTTGAAGCCCATTGTGTGGCTCAGCGTAAACTCCGGTGCGTCAAGATTGACGGGCCAGCGGTGCTGCTTGGTGTTGATGAACGTCTGTCCTGGGCAGTAACGGAGCATTAACTTACCCTCCGTGGTGCGTATCTGCCTTACATATTCCTTGCCGTCTGGAGCGAGATTGGTGGCAACGCCGGGCATACGAGCGAATGAAAGGTCGCCGGTAGGCTCGTTGCTCTCTGCCTTCAGCGATGTATGGAACGACAGACCCCAGTCGGTCTCGTACACGAACGAGAGTTTCTGACGGTTGTAGAAATACATCTGCTCCACCTTCTGAGTGCGTAACGACATGAACATGTTATCCTTGTTATGGATAAGGAACTTGTCGGCAGGCGACATTACGTCATATCCTGTCTCGAAGATGATGTTGCGCTGCGGAAACTCGAAGGGCACATTCTTCTTGGCGTTGAGGCTGTATGTCACCTCGGTACCGTAGTAATGCTTCTTCGACTTTGTTCCGTAGGCATAGAAACCGTTCCAGAAGAGGTGCTTGTTGAGGTTGGCTGTGGTACGTCCGCTGAGGCGGAAGCGCCACTTGTCCACGAAGTTGCTTGATATGATGGTGGTTACCGGACCGATGTCGAACAGCGAACGCTTGCGTGAAGAACCGGTCTCAACGAAGTTCTCGGCGAAGGCTCGGAGTCCGAAGAGAATCCACTTGAAGTTCTTCGACTGCTCGATGCGGTGAATGAAGGCGTTCATTGACGACTCGCCCTTCGAGAGTTCCACCGTTCGGTATTGGTTCCAGAACGCCTCGTCACGTATCATCGCGTCAGCCTCATGCCTTGTCTTCGCCTTTCCCTTGAAGAGTTTCGACGGCAGTTCGTCAAAGGCATAGTCATTATATCGTGTGGCTTTAGTCACAAGAGTGTTGGCTCCGAGCAGAGTAAGCTCTGCAGCAAGGTCGTCCTTCGATAGCACCCATTCGCCGTTAGGCAGCTTGGCGTATTCCTGCGTAATCTTCATGTCGTGCACGAAGTTGACGTCGGACGTCTTCGGCAGCGTGAACGAGCAGCGCTTCACGTGCAGCGACGAGTCGGCGAGAACGTACAGCTCGCCTCGGAAACCGAAGTCCTGCTGGTTGTTAGGGATGAATTCAAGGTGATAACAGAGGTCGCGGTCCACGTAGACCGTGTCCTGGATGTAGAATCTGTAGAACGATATGGCAGTTTCGCCGATAGGACTCGTAAACTGATACTGTAGCAGTCGCATGTGGTCGTCGTAGATGTCCACGTCGGTGAACACCTCGCGTAGCATGGTGTTGAGAATCTCTCCCGTCTGCAGCACGTTGTTCACACCCTCGGATCGCTGTCCCTTGATGATGTCCTTCTCCACGCGTGGGTTCTTTCTATAAATGTGCTGCGTGACGGTCTCGTCGTACGTGACTGGCAGAATAAGCTTGCCGTTGTAGGGCGATGTCTCGATTTGGTCGCGTACGTAAGCCTTGTTCTTGAACTTGCCCGAATCGAGATCGGCTGGCTTGATGTCGTTCAACGAGAACGTAATCTTCTGATACTTGTTATACTGATAATAGTCGTAATTGTCAAGATGCGTGCGCTTCTTGGCTGCGATTACGCGCTTCATGAGCTCCACGGCAGGATTGTTCTTGCGCGAATAGCGCTCACGCTTCTGCTTGATGACCACCTCGCCGAGTGAGCGCGAGTCATCCTTAAGGACAATCTTAAGATGCGACGGCGTATTCGGACCCACCTTGATGGTTTGGGGCTGGAAGCCCACCGAACTGAACGTCAGTTCCCATCCGTTATGGCGTGCAATCTTGAACTTTCCGTCCAGGTCGCTGGCTTCAGCGACGTGGTGTCCTTTGTATATGGCACTTGCCAACGGTATGGGGTAACCGTCAGTATCATAAATTTCTCCTGTAATCTGCGCTTTGGCAACAACAGCCAAGAGCAAGAACATCAATGTAACGAAAAAAGACCTTTTCACGTTTGTTTTATACTAATTTATCCTATTATAGATTTCGAATATACTTTCCTTGTGTCGTAAAACCACATATTAGCTTTGCGGCTGCAAAGTTACATATAATAGTTTAAAAAAGGTAGAAAACTTTTTGCCTTTTAATATTTTTCTACTAATTTTGCACCTTTGTAGGATGATAGTGCCACTATCGGACACGTTTCGTGGCTGTTCTGGCGTATCTCTATACATTATATTATATATAATATTTTCGCGCCCTTAAATAATAATTTCACACAACACAACATAGCGCCATTATGGGAAGCTTAAAGCACTCTATCATAACTTTCTCAAAGGCAGATC
>ERZ507590.74-NODE-74-length-28677-cov-4.65097_pt1 | contig 28677 bp, 8 predicted proteins | sample MGYA00513716_ERZ507590 | MGnify/ENA metagenome assembly ERZ507590
AGGAGAAGCAATGGGAATTTGATATGTAACAACATATATATGTATTCAAGATTTTAATAAACAAAACAATACAAACTATTATTTATTTAAAAGATTATGAACAAGTATTTTCTTTATGCCGCTTCAGTATTGGCGCTCGCCAGCTGCTCAAGCGACGACTTCTTGGGTGAGAACTCAGGAAACGGACAAAATGCTGCTAACTCAGTGATTAACTTCGGAGGAGAGACTGGTAAGATTACACGTGCAGCCGATGATAAGTTTGACGGCAAAGATGCAGCCGGTCTTCTCGGCAACAACTTTGTATTAGTAGGTTTCAAGAACGCTACAAACGGAAGCACTTACGCATTCGACCACTATAATGTGAATTACAAGGAGAATACAGCCGAAACTACAGAGTCAAATACCAAAGGTTGGGAGTATGTAAATCAGGACATGACTGTAAAGGGTGCTGGTAAGTCATTGGCACAGAGCGGTGCCAAGCAGCAGACCATCAAGTACTGGGACCACTCTTGCGCATCATACGACTTCATCGCTTTCTCTATGGGTAAGGGAAACGCAGCAGAAGGCACAACTACTTACGCCACGCCAACATCTGTTGATAAGGATAATCTCGCAAAGGCTGCATACAAACTTACCGGCAATGTAAAAACTCTTGGCGAGTGCTATATCTCTGACAAGAAGACTGTTAAAAAAGCCGATTACAAGAAGGAAGCTGTAGCAATGAGCTTCCGTCATCTTACCAGCAAAGTGCGCATCGCTCTCTACGAGATTGTACCTGGCTATGTTATCAACAACGTACAGTTCTATGATGCAGAGGGTAATGAACATAATGGTCAGGGAACTCTTTCAGGAAAGTTCAACAACAATGGTACTCTTACCGTTTATTTCCCGACCACTGAAGAGTTTAAAGCTGATGGTAGCAAAAACCCCGATTACAACAAAGCTCATGTAGAGTTTTCAGAAGCTCAGCCTGAAGGTACTGTAAAATGTTTGGAATTTGGCACAGTCAACTATAACAACCAGAAAGAGAACGAGATAAAAGATGCCAATGAAGAAAATGTAACAGAGAAGTACTTGAGCCAGACAGCAGCAAACCCTTCATACTGCGGTGCAACAGCAAACTACTATCAAGCTGTTATCCCAACAGAAGACAAAAGTGAACCGGCTAACCTTCGCATCGACTATACGCTCACAGCTACAGACGGTACAGGCGAGGTTATCAACGTGAAGGGCGCTACAGCAACCGTTCCTGCAGAATACACAAAATGGAAGCCGGGCTATGCTTACACTTACATCTTCAAGATTTCTCAGAACACCAACGGTTCTACTGGCGGCGACGATAAAGGTTTGACAGCCATCAGCTTCGACGCTGTTGTTCTTGAGGACGAGCAAAACGGACTCCAGCAGACCATCACAACTGATTCAGATCCGTCTTTCACAACATACGGATTCAACAGCACAGAAAATAAGGTTACTGTTGATGGAGATGAGTATAAGGCTGGTACAGATATCTACGCTACAGTTCATGTTCCTGCAACAGGAACCGAAAAGGCAAAAACAGTTGCTCCTGACAATCTCTATACTGTAACTATCGAAGCTGGTGCTGCCCAGACTATTAACGAGGCAAGCGTTGCCAACGCTCTTAAAGGCACTGATGTTAACAAAACATGGACCGTCACCGACGCCAACGGCAAGAAGATGATTGTTACCAAGACTACAGACGCAACTAAGGTAACAAAGGTTCCAACAGAAGACGGCCACGACCTCGACGTCAACGCTCTCAAGTGGACAGGTAAAGTTACAGATCCAGCAACTGAAACCTTCTACGCTGTAGAATACGTTAATGGTACAAACAAGAGCTATAAGATTGTCAAGGTAGTAAAGTAAGTTGACATAACTTATTAACTTATAATTATCCCTTAATCGCCGAGGGTGCATCAATCCAAGATATTGATGCACCCTCGACATTGCATTTTTAATAACCACAAGAAGTCATGCTTTCATCACGCATTCTTTCTTTGTTGCTTTGCTTTTCATTATGCCTTTGCTTCTCCTGCTCTCCATCGGCGCAGGACGACCCCGTCGTGCCCAATCCTGACGCGCCAACAACGAGCATTGCCTTTAGCAGCAATAACAGCAAATGGCAGGATGAGCAGACAACACGAGGTGCCGGCAACGGCCTCGAAACACTCTTCACTTCGTTCCGCGTCTGGGGATATAAAACCACATCAGACGTTACCGCCTTATCGTCGTCACAGATTGTGATGGACGGCTATAAGGTCATTTTCACTCAGGGCAGCGCGGGCAACACCGCCTCCAACACTGCCGACTGGGAATACGTGGGCATCGAAAACCCGATGCTCTCCATACCGCAAACCATAAAATACTGGGACCATTCTGCCACAAGCTATCGCTTCTTCGCCTACAGTCCCTTCCGTTCCGACGTCACCGTCACCGCCCCGACTGCCGCTGACCCCAACGTCAGCCTCTCCTTTCCCTTTGAATATTCCGATGCTGCCACAGCCACATCGTCACCATACGCCAGCCGTCTATGGCTTGCCACCACATCCTCCAACGGCACATCAGCCTCATCGCCCGCATACGGATCGTGCGTAACGCTCACCTTCGCCCCCATTATCGCCAAGGTGCGCTTCCGCTTCATTTATCCTAACGGCACGAAGAGCGTCACAATGAGAAACATACAGTTCAGCGACAGCCGCTTCCTTGACGACGCATCCAAGGCTGACACCCCTCTCCGTGGCACCATCACCGCCACCTATCCCCTCACCGGCATACCGTCAAGCCAGCAGCCCGTCATCACGATGGCGCCCGCATCAACCGATGCCACTGGTCAGATTCTCCTCACCGTCCCCTACGAGGAACCGTCGGACGCTGTCCACATCCTCAAAGGCCCCACCCTCTACCAGAAATGGTATTACGTGCCGCCTCTCGCCAACATCCCCTACGAGCAGGGCGCTTACACCATAACCGTCAACATCAGCGGCAAGAAAGTGTCTGCCACAGTTCCAGCGCAGTATATGCAATGGAAGGCTGGCTACCAATACACATACATCTTCAAGTTGTCTGACGTTGGCGACAACATCACCTTCGCCGACCTGCAAGTGGAGCAATGGCTCCCCGGTGCCGAAATCAAGAACGACGGCAACGGCACGCAGGAATGGTAAGAAACACATATATATAATAACAAGCATGAAGCATCTAAGTTCCATAGCAGCTATTATCTCCCTCGCAAGTCTCAGTGCTTGCGATTCTTCCGACATGCCCATTCAGCATGCCGACAGCTACGGCTACATCACCTTCTCTGCACAGTCGCAGAAGATTCTCACCCGCACCAATCCCTACGAAGCATACAGTCCTGAGCGCCATCCTGCAACGATGGGTGTTTTCGGCTATCAGGACAACGAAGCCGCCAAACCCATCTTCCGCAACGAGACTGCCACGTACAATGCTTCCACGCAGAGTTGGCCTACGATGTCGCCGAAGCGATGGGCTGATTACCCCAACGCTTCCTCATTCAGCTTCTTTGCATACATGCCTCATACAGAAGGGGCAACGCTGAAAAGGACTCTCAACGGCACCGGCATTCTCTCCTTCCCTTTCTCTATGGAGAACGCCACATCGCCCGTAATCTTCGACACGAAGGCAGCTCCAATCATCTGCGCTCTCCCCATCAGCAAGGGAGCGATAACCACTGAGAATGAAGACCGCGTCATCAACCTGAAGTTCGACCAGACCCTTACCGGCTACAGCCTTTCCTTCATGCTCGACGCAAAGATGAACGCCATCCGACATTTCCGCATCCATAGCGTAACGCTCTCTGGCAATCTCGCCACCTCATGCACCATCACACGATCTTATACGTGGAACAACGCCTCTAACAGCTGGAACGCTTCAGACATAGGATGGTCTGAAGTGCATCGCGCACCGTTCGTCGATACGCCCATCCCCTACAAGGGCTATGGCAGCAAGGCTTACGACGATGCCACGCAGACTGCCATCGTCACCTCTGAGGGCTATACGCAATGGGGATCTGACTTCTTCACCATCCCCGATGCTGACTTCACTCCCAAAATAAAAGTGACGTACGACGTGGAGCTGATAGCCGAGGACGGCACAACGGTGGTGACACGAAAGAACGCCACCTCAGTGATAACCCTTAACAAGGACAACTTCGGCAACCTCACAACGGGCAAGACAGCAATGATAAACCCCATCCGCATCCTCATACAGCCGCGCTATCTGTATGTGCTGGCAGACCAGGATGCCTATACGGGACATTTGCTGATAGATTGATTTAGGACATAGCAAACAGTTAAACTTCAATTTAAAGACTTGAATATGAGCGTATATCCCTCAAACTGCATATATCGTAAACTTTTCTTCTTACTCACCTTCCTGCTCGTCAGCGCCCAGATGGTGTTGGCGCAGCAGGACTCCACTGTCGACACCGAACCTAAAGTGTATGGCAACGTCTATGACGGCACGCCATACTATGCCGACAGCTATGAGTCAGGCGACGGATCGAAGGACAAGCCGTACCTTATCAGCAACGACATGCAGCTGGCTAAGCTTGCACACGACGTCAACAACGGCGTGTCTTTCTCCGGCAAATACTTCAAGCTTACTAAGGACATCGACCTTAGCCCTGCGTTGTGGACTCCTATCGGCTCATGGAATCCAAAGACACCTAATTTCTTTGCCGGTAAGTTTGACGGCGACGGCCATAAGATAAGCAACATGCACATCTGCTGGACCAATGCTGACGGTCAGGAGGCTTCATGGGGTCTCTTCTCACGTCTTGCAGGATCAGCTGCCAACGAAGCTGGCTTCGCCAGCGTCACCAACCTGGTAATCGAGAAAGCCTGCGTGGAGAAGACGAAGGGTTATCGCCCCGTTGGCACCGGTACCATAAAGCTTGGCGTCGTAGCCGCCGACCTTACCAAGAACGCCGAGATAAGCAACATCATCATACGCAACTCAAAGGTTACGGACAACGAGGAAGCGTATGACGCTAACAGCGTATACCGTATAGGCGGTATCGTGGGCTACATCAACGGCGGTTATCACCGCATCTTCAACATCTCTGCTGACGTAAGCATGAATATGCACAAGAACGCCACATGCAAGAAAGCGGTAACCATATCTGGCGGTATTGGTTGTGCCACCAGCTTCTCGACCAACTCTTACACCATTCTCCCCACCAACATCTATGTGCATGGTCCGGGCATCATAACAAACGGCAGCAACATCAAGGGAAGCGTCATTGCTTTCTATGGCAGCTCGTACCAGAAGAATTTTCCAGCATCCAATAAGGCTACATTATATTACTCTCATGCCAATGCCGTATCAGGCTCTACCAACTACAGCGACGGAACGGAGCATGAACCCACCGACATCGACCCCACTACGGGCAAAACGTTCTTCAAGACCTTCACCGAAATAGCCAACGCTTACATCAACGACAATAAGCTCGACCGCAAGCCTTGGGCTTACTCTGCTACGTCCAATAGCTTCGCTTTCAGCTCCATAGCTCTGAAGATGGAGCGTGGCAAGAAGGACGTGCTCACCGTCGTTGACGAAGAAGGCAAAACTATGACTGACGTTTACGACTGGTATGTGTCGCACGGCAATGCCGATCCGGTAAAGGTAAATACCGACAAGCTCAATCCCTTCACCCTACAACGTCAGACATACGCACAGTCTGTGTATGCCACCGACGGCAACTCCACCACCAATACTCTCATCGTCAACCCCATCACGCTTACGGCAAGTCTTACGACAAGCAAGCGCGAGTTCACCGTCAACGTCACCAACGACTCCGAGGAACATCTCACTAACGACGAGCTTGGGCTGGACATCACCTACGAATGGTATAACGGTACGGAACGCCTGACCTCTATCCCCACTTCGCAGAACATCGTAACGCGCCCTACGGACAGTTCCAAAGGACGCAAGTATTACTGTAAGGTTACGGTTAAGAGCGGCTCATCAGTATTGCTTGAGAAATATGTGAGTGCCTCGGTGGTGGTTTTTCTGTGCCCTGCCGATTTCACCACAACCGACGGCAAGACCTACAAGAAAGGCGAAGACAATCTTACGGACGACTCATGGGGCTACACTCCCGACAAGCCTATGCTTACATGGAAGGGAGCCTACAGCAAGCTGTCAGCCAAAGGTTCGTGGGACGAAAACACCATCGTCCTTATGGGTACCAGTTCTTCTACTGTCACCCAAGACGGTTTCTGCCTCACTCAAAACTATAAAGGCGAGAACCTTCTTACATACGACGACTGGGCAGGGGCTAAGCGCAACAATCCCCAGCTCTTCCGCAATACCACCATCACGGGCAAATGGGACAAAGACTATAACGGCTGCATAGAGATAAAGGGAGCGTCAAGAGGTCTGCCCATCTGGGGAGACACCCGCTTCGAGAACCTTACCTTCGCCATGAACGGCGGCGACAACTATAAAATCATCTACTGCCAGTATAACAACATCCTCATGGATGAGGGCATCCGCATGACGGGATTCAGCCATAACTCACCCGACTACGGCACCATCGACGGCGCCGTGACCAACGCCCTGCACATCTTCGGCGGCATCAACAACGACGGTCGCTTCTATCCGCTCAACAATGCGGACAGCATCGCAGCCTATAATGCTTCCATGCCTCATGGCAAGGAGGGATTCAGCATCAGCGTCAAGTCAGGTTTCTATTCCTGTATCAGTGCCGGAGGTCGTCAGTCGGTCACCAAAGTAGACGACGCGCCTGCCAAACAGAACGGCATTATGGGCACACCCCAACAACCCATAAAGTGCACCATCGACATCGACATTGACCGTACATGGAACGACCTCCACAACGAGCAACGTATGGTGACGATGAACGACAGCACAAAGAGGCTGAGCGCCAACGACTATGACGCCGGTGTCATTCTTGCCGGCAACCACGAGGGCGCCATGTATGCCGACGTCAATATCATCATCAGAAGCGGCAAGGTGGCTCGTGTTGTCAACGGCACATTAGGTGCTCAGACCGAACTGACTCTGCCTTACGGTGACAAGACATACAACGTGCCCTGCAATACGTTTATGGGTAGAGCCAACATCACGCTCGACCCGTCGTCGTCCGTAAACAACAAGGACGAATACACCGACAAGCGTATCATCGTAACCGAGCTTTACGGTGGCAGTACCGGTCGTGGACATACGGGCAACGTGGTTGTCAACAATCCCTTCTACGGCATCAGCACCGTCACCATCAACGGCGGCACCTTCCAGATTCTTCCTAAAGACAACAAGAAGAAGGACAACATTCTCTGCGGCATCTTCGGAGCCGGTGCGGGCGGTATGAACGGCATCGGATATGGCGACGACGCTGCCGACACCCACACGCCAGACGATCGCATTCCTTACTGGAACGACTCCAAGAACGTGATGCTCTACGGACCGTACAGCATAGCAAAGGACCGTCTGGTAAGCTATCATTGCTACAATGCTGACACTCAGGACTTCACCGAGGTAAGTCCTACGGACACACGCTCCGAAATTGTCATCAATGGCGGCGAGTTCGGTTACGCTTCCGCTCCCATCGACGGCATCTACGGCGGCGGCAGCGGATTTATGAGCAAGAGTCTGTGGACCAAGAAAGCAGCCACACCGAGCCAGTACGGCGGCAACGTGTATGGCAACGGCAATGAAACGGACGTCGTGACATCTCTGACCATTAATGGCGGCGAGTTTTATTGCGAGAAGGGTGTATTCGCTGGTGGACGCGGCACCGCCTATTTCTTCTCCACTAACGCGTACGGTGGCAACATCAACTACGGCAACTATAAGTATAAGGAACTGGGCAAGACCTACGGCAACGTGAAGCTGACCATTAACGGCGGCATCTTCCATTGCCCCGTCTTCGGCGGCGGCTACGGCGTGGCAGACGCCAAGCAACGCAATCCTGACAACATTGAGACCCTCTCACGCATTGAGACCCTCTCACGCATGGCTCGCGTATATGGCAAGTCTGACGTGAACATCCAGGGCGGCGTCTTCTTTAATAATGTATACGGTGGCGGCGACATGGCTGTGGTGGAGAACCGCGGCGGCGATGCCACCAACGTCGTTATCGGCAACAATGCTGACATTCGCGGCTCCGTATTCGCAGGAGGCAACGGTCGTCGTCTTCGTCCTTCCACACAGACATTCGCCGCGAACGACAAAATGACGCAGCGTCCTGACTCAGTGGGCTTGGTCATAGGCAATGCCAACGTCAGCCTCATCGGATCAGCCGAACAGGCACCTTACGTGTATGGCGACATTTTCGGTGGCGGCAATCTGGCTCAGGTCAGCGCCGACACCTACGTCAGCATCTATGCGGGCAACATGGCTGGTCAGATTTTCGGTGGCGGCAATGGCAACATCACAGCCGACACCATCACCTCCGCCGACGTTCTCGGCAACACCAACGTGATGCTGGCGCAGGACGAAGGCAGTATGAGCGACGAGGGCGGACACAATGAGAATAACGAGTTCTCAATCAATGTGATATGGAACCGCAAGTGGTCGGCAAACAAAAACCTCTTCTACGTCTGGGACTCTGACATCAAGGACCCCCAGGACGAGCCTTCCATTGAGGGAGCCATATACAAGAAAGACGAGTTCTTCGCCAACGGCAAGTTCCTCAATCCTCATAACATCTACGGCGGAGGCAACCTTGCCTGCAACGTCGCAGGAAAAGCCACCGTTCTCGTACAGAAGGGAACTACTCCCTACGATCTGCTCACGACAGACGAATGGAAGCAGGCTTATACGGACAACGACAATCCTCACTTCAGCGTATTCGGCGGCGGTTACGGTCAGCTGACGAAGGTAGGAAGCACCGATGTTACCGTCAACGTAGACGGCGACTACGGCAAATACGACACGGAGGTGGACGATAATTATCAAATGGCGCCGCCTAAGATTTCCGAAAGTGGCACTTTCGCCACTCACGCCGAACGAAGTAAGCATTCACATCGAACGTCACGAACACTCACTTCGAACGAAGTAAGCACTCACGCCGAACGAAGCACAACAACTTTACTGCCGGTTTTCGACAACTCTATGGGCATCCCTAACTTTACAGTATGGGGCGTTTTGGGAGGCGGTTATGCTGGTACGGTGGCTGACAGCACCAAGGTGACGGTGAACGGCAAGACCTTCGTCCATCGTGTGTTCGGCGGTGGCTTCGGCGACCCAGCCTCCACCAAGGACAACACCACGGGACAGATTGGCGGCAAGACGGAGGTGTATTTGTGCGGCGCACGCATACACGGCGACGTGTTCGGAGGTGGCGCCGGTCTGAAACCCACAACTCCTTCTTCCGACCACTTCGTCAATGTGGCTCGCGTCGTCGGCACCACCAAGGTGGAAATCTCTGACGATGCCAAGATTTACGGCAATGTGTATGGCGGTGGCGACAACGCCAACGTGGGCGAGTACGTCTCTGCCAAGCCTTCCACTTACTATTCGCCCGACTCGCTCCTCAGCGTCTCAACACTCAATCAGGCTGACGGATCCTTCATAAGCTACGAGGCTAAGGGCTATCGTTCGTTCGTCAACATCTGTGGCGGCACCGTCTTCGGCGAAGTGTATGGCGGTGGCAAGGGTCTGACGAAAGCAGAGGCTGACCATTATGAAAACGTAGGACGCATCAACGGCAACACGCTCGTACACATCACCGACAGCAAGCCCGGCAACTATACAGACAAGGACAACATCGTGCCTTACGTATGGAGCAACGTCTACGGCGGCTGCGCTTACGGCACGGTGGACGGCAATACGCTCGTACACGTCGAGGGCGGCATGCTCGGCAACAGCGTCTTCGGCGGCGGATATGGCAACGTGCGCATTGACAACAAGGAGAATCCTGCGGACGAGGTGCTCGGACGTAAGGACACGGACGACAAGGGCACCTACGCCAACATCCTCGGCAACACGAAGGTGCAGATGGACGGCGGCACGTGGATATGGAACCGCAAGGCAGACCAGAAAGGCAACATCACCACATGGACCTCGGCAGACGCTGACAGCAAGCGCGTATGCAACAACAAAGAAGAGTTTATGCGTCTCGTCCTTACAATGGTTGCTGCCCAATCGCTTGACAGCATCACTGATACTGCCACCAAGGAGGTAATAAACCGAATCAGGAACGACAAGAACACGAGTCTCTTCTTCGATTTGGACAGACGCATGTTCGCCAACCATCATAACATCTTCGGCGGCGGCAACCGTGCCTGCAAGGTGGGCACAAAGGGAGACAACAACACGGGCAAGGCCGTGGTCATCGTCAATCATTCGCCCCTTGAAGACCTTAAGGACTCGAAGGGAAAGACCGTCAGCATGTTCGACATCACTTCGCTTCAAGGCATGTGCTGGTACTTATGCTGTTCGGATGCCTCACGCCCGCAGTTTTCTGTGTTCGGCGCAGGATATGGCGCCAATACAGAGGTAGGCAAGACGGAGGTTTATGCACAGCCCGGAACGAAGGTTGACAACGAAGGCGTTCTGACCATAGACGGCATCAAGTATCGCTATATCTGTCAGAACAAGGACTTTCAGACATATCTGAATCTGGAGTTTTCCATGCTTGATGACTTCAAGAAAGTGTCGAAGGAAGACAAGATGCTCAATTACGGCAGCTATGACGGCAGCGACAACGACCCCAACACGTTCCGACGTTATCACGCCAGCCGTCTGGCATGGATGACAGGTGCAAGCGGACTGACATTGCTTCAGATAAACGGCGGTGGCTTTGCCGGCTATGTCAGCGGCGACACATACGTCGAGACCGACTGCCAGCTCACAGCGCATGACATCTACGGAGCCGGTCTGGGCGCCCTTCCTTACGGCGACTATGCTAACGGCAGCGCCTACGACTTCGGTAAGGTGAAGGGCAAGTCCAAGGTTTTCGTCAAGGCTGGCACCATCGAAGGCAACATCTATGGAGGTGGAGCGGGCGTAGAGTCGGCATGGAAGAACGGCGCTTACGTCGACTTCCCCAACATGGCTCGCGTGGAGAAGACGGAGGTGCATCTTTACGGCAAGATGTTCACTTACAATGACACGAAGAGCCGCATTGACCGTACGTTGGTGTTCGGCAGCGTGTATGGCGGTGGCGACGTGGCTAACGTAGGTTACGAAAAGGCAGACTCAGCCACGTTCTCACGTGACAACTACGTCAATCCCTCCAATCGCACCACCCTGGTCAACATCCGTGGCGGCGCTATCTTGGACGGCGTGTTCGCAGGAGGCAAGGGACGTATCGCCTCGGAGTGTGCAGACTATAAGACATTGGGCGGCATCTACGGCAACACCTGCCTCATCATTGACCGTCCCGTCATGCACTATCCTTACTGGGACGACAAGAAGAAGCAATATCTCTCACCCTCGGACGACGCCAACATGGCCCATCCTGCGGACGATAACAACAGGGATGTCTATTCCTATTTCACGGAGCGCATCTACGGTGGCTGTCAGAACGGCACCGTCTATGGCAACACTCTCATGACGTTCTATTACGGTTCCATCGGACATGGCATCTATGGAGGCGGCTTAGGCAGCTCCAGCACCGCCGACGTGGAGGGCAAGAGCGTGCTCACCACCACGTCAGCCGACGTAACGGGCAACACCAACGTGTTCATCCTCGGCGGCGAAGCCCTTATCCATTCGTACTGGCGACCACGTACCCGCTCATGGGAACCTGCCAGCATCATCGACGGCGTGACTTACTCTCCGCAGTACGACCACGAGAAGCTGAAGTTTAAGATCAATCATAACATCTACGCCGGCGGCAACGTGGCATGTAAGGTTGGTGGCAACACGCACCTTACCATGACGAAGGGTCTGCTCCATGACTACACCGAGCTGATATCGGGAAAAAACGACAAAAACTTCTTTGAGAGCAACGAGTGGAGAGAGATTTACGAGAAGGTGGGCTCGCCCCACTTCTGCGTCTTCGGCGGCGGCTATGGCGACAGCGCCATCGTCGTAGGCGATACTTACGTCAACGTGGACATGGGGAGTCGCGGAAGCAACCACAGCGGCATGGGCGTCGTAGAGGGTGAAGAATATAAGCACTTCCTTAGCGGCTATTCGGTTATGGACATCATGGGTGGCGGCTATTCGGGCAAGGTCTGCGGCGACGCCCACATCATGGGTGGCGGCGGCGTGTTCTGCCGTCGTATGTTCGGTGGTGGCTCGTACAGCTCCGTACGCTCCACGGACGTGGAGATTAAGGCTGTGGACTGCCATGACGTCTTCGGCGGCGGATTTATGGGCGACGTGCTTAAGGGCACCACGGTGCGCATAGGCACCAACAAACCCGACGCCACGTCGACGTTAAACAATTCGGACATCTACATCCACGGCAACATATACGGCGGCAACGACGTGTCGGGATACGTGAACGTGGGTCTCAACAAGGACGGCTACTTCAAGGACAACGGTGGCAAGGGCACCAACATCCAAATATTCGGCGGCCACATCTATGGCGACGTTTACGGTGCCGGCAACGGCAATTATCTGTACGCCAACGACCTCAACGGCAACAAGAAGGTGACCGTCAACGAGTATTATCCGCTCAATCCTGACGACCCTAAGTCAGAAACCGTACCGTTGGTCTATACTGTGCCGATGCGAAGCACAATGCCTTCGCTTGGAGCAGCCACCGATGCGGTGAAGATTGTGAACATCAATTCGTGGCGTCCGCTTACCAACAGGGTGAGCATCGACATCAACGGATCCGCCACGGACACCATCCACATTGACGGCAACGTGTACGGCGGCGGCAATTCGGCTACCGTGCAGAAGGTGTTGGCACCCGACGAGGAAGACAGCACAGAGGTTTCGGACGAGATGGTCGGCGACGTGAGTGTCAACATCGGCAGTCATGTCCGCATCGGTGGCGTGTTTATGGGTTGCAACGGAGACGCCATGTTCGTTACGTCGGAGGACAACGACTACATGAACATGTTCCAGAAGCTTAACGGCGACGTGGACGACCACTCGAAGGAGCTTAACCTTGCCGACTCCATCGACTGGAACAACGACCCTGCCAACATGGACATCAGCACCGTGTATCTGCCTACGGAGAGAAGCAAGCGACCGCTGGTCTATCCGCACCTCATCGACCTCTACTTCCAACCCGTGGAGACTGACATCCAAGGCAGCCTGACATGGAACGGAAGCGTGGACGGCGAGGGTCTTGAGGACTGCATCATCGGCACGTTCTGCTGCGGCGGCAACCGTGGCAACATGAACGTCATGCCTTTGACAGCGGAGGAGGACGACCGCAAGATAGGCAACGTGGTGGACTACGTCTTCCCCGAAGGTCTGACCATCACGGAGAAGATAGTGGGCGGATGTAACAACGCCAACTATGACTATAAGGGCAAGGCGTTCCATGAGGGCGGTTATCTGCTCGGCATCGCCCACTCCATCTACCCCTTCATCAACCTCACCATCCGCAACCGCTTCCAGCCTAAGGAGAAAGACGGAGCGTACGTGGGCGGCAGCGTGTATGGCGGCTGCTTCAAGAGCGGCACCATCAGAGGCGACGTCACCATCAATATGCAGACTGACATGCTTGCTGGCAAGGATAAGAAGAAGCTGGAGAAGTCGAACGAACTGCTCATAAAGGATTCGGAATATTCTTCGCTCAACGTGTACGGCGCAGGCTATGGCATGGAGAGCTACGTATACGGCAACACGGAAATAGTGTTCGGCGATGACGTGAAGTGCTCTGACCCAAAGATGGACGGCGGCAAGTTTCTGCCGTGCGGCGTATCAGCCAACTTCGTATACGGCGGCGGTCAGCAGGGTAATGTCATCGGCGTAACCAACGTGGACATCCTCAACGGCCATGTATTCCGTGCCGTTACGGGAGGATCGTATTCGGGCTACGTGTTCGGTTCCACTCAGGTGAAGGTGGGCTATCCCACATACTATCATGTCAACTCTGACCACTACGTCAGCGGCAGATACGTACTCAACCGTACAGACCAGAAGAACCTTTCTCTTAAGAACAACAACGGAACGGAGACATCGCCCACCATCAAGCAGAACATCTATCTGCTTACAGACGAACTGGTGTCGCAGGGCACTTACGAGGACATTGTAGCCATCGACAACGGCAACGGCAAGCGCAAGGAAATAACCGAGGCCAACAAGGACTATTACTTCACGAAAGTCACTCCCGAGAAACCGTCTGTGGGATGGGACAACGTGCATATCAACATTGACGAAGCTGTGTATGGCGGTGGATATTCCATCGCCCAGGGATCGTCTGTCCTTGCCAACAACACCACGGTGCTGAAGTTCACTGACAAGTATAATGCGGATAAAGCCTATACCACCGACGAAGACCTCGAAGAACTGAAGGGTCTGCCGGGAGGTTCGACGGCTGGCTTCGGCGGCAACACGCTCATCCTCATCGGCGACAATAAGGACCATGAGCACATCACTATCTCACGTCAGGAGATGAAGGAGGTGACGCTGCCCGAGGGCACAGACCTCTACGGCTATTACTATAAGCATTACGACAACGACGAGGCAGTGGCTAACGACGTATATACGTATCGCTACATATCGTTGCAGGACAAGTATTTCTATAAAGCCGGAACAACGCCCCCCACAGGAATTAACGGCATCCGTGAGAACGTCTTCTACGAGTATGACAGCGAGGGAGGCATCTTCGGCGACGGCCACCTCTCGTATGCGCAGGGATTCCGCAGCGCCGACGTGACGGGATATGGCTTTGCCGAACACACCATCGACAATTCGAAGATTCTGAATACCTTCCAGCGTCTGGACATCATCCGTCTGGAGGACAACTGCTTCTCGCTGCTCGGCGCACGCGACTATACCGTCAACGAGATAAACAAGACGCCCTACTCCATCTCTCGTGTGGGCGAAATAAAGATGGTGGCTGACAACATCCGTCTGGACAGCAACGGCAACTTGGAGGCTAAGGCTAAGGCTGACAATGACGAGACGTTCAAGTACAGCCCCAAGGCTCGCAACTACATGGGATTCTCCAACAACATACATTATGTGGGTGCCGTAACGTCAAACGTCAGCTTCGATAAGGAGATGTGGCACAACCGCAAGGGAGAACTTGCCTCTGCCACCAACGAGGAGGACAAGGCGTTCGCGGGAATGTCTTATCAGGGCGTGAAGCAGAAATACATCGAAGAATATCATGAGAACAAGGACAAGCAGGACGCTGACGACCCGTTGGGCGAGTTTCAGAAGCGCAACGACGGTACGGCGAAGAACATGATTGGCATCGCCTCGGGCTACGCCATGAAGATTCAACTCTGCCAGGACACTTACGACGAGGACTATAAGAAGGTGGTGGAGAAAGAACATTACGGACCGATCTATGGCGTAGTGGAGATGAATCTGATAAATGTCCGTCAGGACGAGGGTGGCGGCTACGTGTATGCCGACAACAATCACTCGCGTCATGAGGGCGACAAGCACAAGGAGGACTTCCTCGAAACCACCGGCAACTTCGTCTTCCCCTATCATGAGGGACGCTACATCGTGGACGACTGTTTCCCGACGGGCTATTACACCATCACATCCCCCACATCTGATAAGACGGTGGATTCGGTGAAGGTGCACTACTGGTATGTCACCGGTTTCCACTATTATTATAATGTGAACATCACGGGCTACACTTACCAGTCGTCGAAAGACCATCCGCTCGAGTTCGACGGTGACAACAAGGACGGTCTGACTGTGCTCTCGGGTCTGAAGAGCGGACAGAAGGTGCGCATCCAGCAATGGAAGATGCGCAGCGGACACCCGGCGGACAAGGACGAGTACTCGAGCGACCTCGAATACCGTAACTACCTTACGGACAAGGAGAGTAAGTATTACTCGGACAAGGTGACGGACGGATATTGCCTGTATGTGGGTGGCGCTGCCACCAACTCGTTCAGCGGCGCTCGCACGGAAGATGACAAGGACAAGGAGACGAAAGGTTTTGCCGCACAGCTCTCAATGAGGGAAAAGGGAAGGAACGAGACCACGCTTCTCAACAATACGCTCCCCGCAGGTCTGACGGAGGACGCCAAGATAGCGTTCAAATTAGTGGACATGGTGGACAACACCAACTACGTGGAGCCAGACTACTTCGGCAAGCACCTCTCAAAGAAGAGCTTGGCTACGCTCGTGATAAAGGCTCCTGCCTACGAAGAGTATGTCAGCGACACCGACAACAAGCCCATCTATGCCAGCACGGGCAAGCTGTATAAGAAGACAGCGAACGGTTACGAGGAGGTGACATCGGGCAAGCTGGACGCAGACAACACCTACTATCAGCCACAGACAGAGGAGTTTGTCAAGATTGACAGCCTCTTCCAGTACGACATCAACAACAAGAAGTACGAGAAGGTCAACAAAATCTCTGACATAACCATAGACGAGAAGAATCCTACTGCGTACTACGTACCGCGCGAATACACCTACACCATCTATCTCACCATCGAGTATGTGCAGGGACCGACGGTAAGCGGACACATCAACGTGGGCAACTGTGTGCTGCCGGGCGAGATGATACGCGTTACGAAGGACGACCTCGTGGTCAACGCCGACCAATCGTTCGCTGTCAGCGGATATTACTGGCGCATAGGCAAGCGTGAGAAGACGGCTGAAGGAAAGTGGACCTTCACCGACACCACGCCGTGGACAAAGGAGAACATCAAGGACGCGGTGGCTAAGGGATACGACACCTTCAACCAGGCTGACGAGAAAGGCAGCGGTCTGTTCACGGGATGTCATTACGACAAGACGGACGACTATCTGGACATACCGGCATATTACTATATGAACGGTTACGGCATCCAGCTCGGCGTTGCCATCACTGGCGTGAACGACATCATGCAGATAGACATGCAGGAAGGCGACCGTCTGACCGTACACAACTATCACCGCATGGATCCTCACAAGGCTGGCATCAACCTCCATCTTGCCGAAGCCATAAAGCGTGCCAAGGAGGAAGGCAAGGCGTTCGCTGAGCCTCGCATCTACATAGCCGACCAGAGTGACCTGAAGGCTTTCGCCGCCTTCATCGACTCCATCGGCAATGGAAGTACAGCTCCGCACTATGGTGCCAATGCACAGTTTGTCCTGCAAGACAATCTTGACTTGACAGCCACGCCGAAGAACGGCGCTTACATCTCCGAATTTGCCGGCATCCTGCATGGCAACGGACATATCATCAACGGTGTGGGATCGGACAATGCGCTCTTCGGTAAGGTGACGGGCAACATCTATAACCTCGGTCTTTCCTCGGGAAGACTGTCCGGCACGACGGACGAGAACGTAAAGCCCAACTATCATTGCTGCTTCGAGTATGCTCCAAGCGGCAGCGGCTCAACGCCGGTGGTGTATCGTTGGGACGGCAGCGCCTACAAGGGATATACGCGTGACGACTTCCGTCTCGGAAGAGTGGCGTACGACCTCAACGGATATTATCTGCTTGCACGTAACAAGGCTGACAAGGACGTTCTGAAATACGTGGCAGACTATTATGCCAACGGCGATTATCAGTATGCTTGTCGTACGGATGCCATAACGGGAAAGAACACTGGCATAACCTATCTGCGCATCGGTAAGCTCAGCGACATCCCCAACTATGAGCAGGTGGAGACGCGTCACGACAAGACGCACCCCGCAGACGCTCCCCGTCTGGTGACAGAGGACGGAGCTTCGCATTACGTGCCGCTGTTTAACGAGAACAAGAACGGAACGGAACGGATGAACGACTACCTCTTCTGGGGACAGTCCTTGCAGTCGGAACCGGAGAATCTGCCTAACGAGATAGCCTCTCACCAGCTCTCGTTTATGAGCAACCGCGTGTATCGCACGGCGGCTTACTATGGCAGTACGGCGCTGGACGCATTCCACTATAACGCCTACAGCCAAGGCTCCAGCTCAATGAATACGTACGTGCATGACAGTAAGACAACGGCTATAGACTTCACCTGCAAGGACGACCTGCCTGCAGCAATGGACATGACAGAGCAAGGCATCTTCTATCCGCCGGTGGACGACAACGCCACTGCCTTCAGCGACTTCCGCATAAAGGACGGTGCCGGCATTACGCAGAACCTCCTTGTCTACACGGCAGCCGACAACACCGGTGCAGGCAATGAGGCTTATGACGTCGTGAAGAATACGCTCGGTTATGAAGAGACCACAAGGGAGGCGCTCATAAAGGGTCATCACGTGGTTAAGACTGCGGACAACGGCTATGCAACGTCGCTCCTTCACCTCGTGGAACGCACCTCGGACAACGTGAACAGCGAGGGCGAGCAGTGTCTTAACAACGACCTATGCGTGCCCATCGCCTTCAACGTCACGGACCGTGCATGGTATGTGCGCAAGCCTATGGCGTACGCAGAAGACTATTACGGAGCGTGGGAAGGCATCTGCCTGCCGTTTACGGCTGACAAAACGGTGGCTTCGCTGAACGGCGAGATAACCCACTTCTATGATTCGCCGTCCACCGAGGAAGCTGCAGACCCGAAGCAGAACATCCATACTCTGCATCACGAGTACTGGCTCCGCAGCCTTACGTCTGTAGGAAATGAGAACGGCAAGCCGTCGGCTGTGTTCCAGCGTCCGAACAAGGACACTAAGAACGGTGTGAACTATAAATACAGCAATCCGTTCTTCATCGACAACTACGGCTCTTGGCTCTACAACAAGGACGCCAACCCGTACTATGCCGAGGAGCACGAATACGCTGAATATCCGCGTCTCGCCGTCGAGAAGCCTTACATCGTGCGCTTCCCCGGCGAACGCTATTACGAGTTCGACCTCTCAAGTGCGTTCTATAACAAGCTGTTGGGCAAGATGGAAGAGGCACAGACCATTGCCTTCAACGCTTACGGCAAGACGCAGGACGACCACACCTCGTACGGCACGATTACCGTTCCTGTCACAAAGACGATGCAGACCACCGTCAAGGACGGCTATGCGCACAGCGGAACCTTCGCTGCCATGGAGGTAAGCGAGGGCAAGGTGTATGGCATCAACAATGGAGGCACGGCGTTTGACGACGCTTCCGCATTGTCCACCGTCATGCCGTTCCGCACGTATATGTCCGTAACGACGGATGGAGCGATGCCGAATCCTGCATACAGTCATCTGATAAACATATCGGAACTGAAGGGAGGAACCATCAGTCCTGACGCCATGGACGACGAAGACAACGCTAAGAACGACGGCATCATAGTCCGTCCCATCGGCGGACAGCGTGTCCGAGTGGAGAGTACGGTCCGAACAAGGATGAACGTGGTGACGGCTGTGGGCCAGCTCTATCGCATCCTTGACGTACAGTCGGGCATCGCCACGTACAGCGGATTCCAGCCAGGACTCTACATCTTCGGAAAAACAAAGGTTATAGTAAAATAAACATCTCACACATTATATATATAGTATATATGGTAAAGAACATCTTATCTGCCAGCCACACATTGCGTGCCTTGACGCTGCTGCTTCTCTCCGTCTGTGCCTTTCATGGGGCACGGGCGGAGGACAAGCTGACGCAAGACCCCATCGGAACCGTAGTCTTCCACATACCGGAGGGCATGGTGAACGGGGCTTCTGCCGCCACCAACGGCTCGTACAGCGTCACGCCTTCCAAGCAAAGCGGCGTGCGCTCCTTCGTCATCCCCACCAACTACACGTTCTTCAGAAACAAGGATAAGGACGGATATGCCTCAACGCTGCAGTACTGGGTGGCGGAGAACGGCGACACCACCGTGCATTACGTGCCGGGATATAGCTATACGTTCGCTTCCGAAGGTCAGACGCTGACGCTCGTTCCTGTCTTCAAGGACAATCCTGCTTCGGCGGTTAACCGCACAAATGTGACGGTGATGCGCTTCGACTTTACGCGTAAACTGCACGACTATGACGTTCCTGAAACCAATCAGCGCCGTCAGGTATGTGCCCCGCCAGTTAACTTTGGTAGCGGAGAGAAGCCTTTCTGGACCACGAAGGTGCACGTGAATGTCATCGAGAACGGTGAGGACAAGTCGCATGATCGCGACGTGGCTCTATGGTGCGACACGGGCAAGAAGGGATATATACGCAACACGGCTCTCGAAGAGTGGTGCGCATTCGGTCCCGGCACGACGTTCTGGGTGCCGGGAGGTGTGGGAACAACCATATCAATGCTCACCTACTCGAAGATTTCGTCCACCACGTTTGACGGTGTCGTGCCCAAGCTGGACGAGGAACAAACCCTGAGGGAACGTGAGAAAGCCGGACATGACAAGGTGTACGTCTACACCTACACCACCAACAACCCCGACCTGCGCGTACCTATAGTGATCGGTGAGGACGACTATTCGTACTATCATTGGATAGAGGTGAGAACAGCACCTGCCAATATGGTGGAGCTGCATGCCGAGGTTAATGACAAGGAGCACGGAGTGATAACAAAGACGGAGTCGACTTCAGGCAAGTTTGAGGTAAAGAAGCTGGAGGATGGAGGCTATGCCTTCAAGAAAGGCGACCGCGTCCGCCTCACCCTTAACAGACGATTCGGTTATGAGCTTGACCGCATTGACTATCTTGGCAGCAAAGACAAGAACGGCAAGCCGCTTACAGTACTGAAGATGAAAGATGACGGAACAGTGGACCTGCTCGCCTCTCTCAATGACAACAAGATCACGAACTTCGAAAAGAACGACGACGGATTATGGGGCAACGCCTCCGGCGACAACAAGACGGTGTTTACGCTGAAGGAGACAGCACCTACGGATGAGGAACTGGCAGACAGCTTATATACGCGTTATGAGGTGGAATTCAACATCACCGACCATCGTTACTTCATGTTTTACTTTAAGGAGAAATCCACTTACTACGTCACATATAGCGGCGGAAAGGAAGCGATGGGTACGCCTCCCGCTGCTGAAATTGTGGAGGAGGGTGACGCCTTTGTAATCCCCACCAACCGCACGCTTTTCTATAAGGGCAACACGCTGGACCATTGGGAGGACGAAGGTGGCAACGTATATAATATCGGCGACACGTATATTGCCACAGCGAGCGACCTGCGTCTGTTCCCTGTATTCATGCCTAACAAGTTTGACCGTCTGGACGTGACGGAGGATGTGACAGTCACATGGGACTTTGCCACCAACGACGGAGCGCCTACCATCGACATAGAAAAGGCGAAGGGCATCCTTGTCACGCAGCTGAAATGGAACAACCAAGCCATAGACGTCAAGATTGACCTGGACGCTACGAAAGGAAAATTCACGAATATGAATGAGGCACATCCTGAACGCATGCAGATTACTGCCGGTGCTGTCATCGGATTTCCTGCCACAGCGGGTTGCCTGGCAAAACTCACGCTGACGGAGAACATCAAGAAGGGCGACAAGACGGTGAAGATAGAGGGCAAGTCGTTGTCACTTGTGGGCAACATGGAGCCTCAGACTGAATGTAAAGCCGACACCGCTAATCTGAAGGTGGAGTTTGTGAGCGGCTCATACTTCCGCTGTTTCAGTGTGACATACAAGAAGCAGAACGTAACGAAGCCCACCATCAAGACCATCTCCTGCGACGGCACCACACTCGGCGCAGAGGAGATCCGTAAGCAAATGACGGAGAACGGGTATCTCTCCTTGGCTGTCTCGCCTTGGAAAAACGCAGACGAAGAGATGCCGGATGTGACGGGCACAGCCACCGAAGACGGCGTGGTGACCGCCACCAAGGCTGACATCACCACGAAGGAATGTAACGTCACGGTGACGACGCGCAGCGGCATAACAGTGGAGTCATATCCCGTAAAGTTCGAGATGACAAAGCCGGACACGCCGCCCGTGTTTACAGGAGTTACTGTAGGAGGAAAGTTATACACCGGCACGTCCAACGAAATTTACGACGTTCCACGAAGCGGGGTCATCAAAGTGGGATTCAATCGCACGATGAAGCAAACCTTGGTGTTCGTGAACGGCACGTTGTATATGCCTGAATCTGGTAAGGTACTGGTGTTCAGGTATTGGGATTCCGCAGCCGGAGGCATCATTAACATGACGTTTCCTGAAGGAACATTCAAGGACATATATGGTGCTGCATACCAGCAGGAGCTTTCGCTGACCTTGCATATAATGGAGGAGAAGGAGAAGTATCATCGCCACCCCTTCAACTTCGTGGTGGGTCGTGACGGCGACATCAATGAAGCCATCAATGCAGCCAACGAACACAACTATTCTGACGGTCACCGCTTCTACATCTTCGTGCCCGACGGAACGCATCATCTTACGGGCAACGCCGATTCTGACATAGCCGGCGTGGGCTTCATCAATAACGGTGTGACAAGAATAGACTCGTCTAATGTGTCGCTCATCGGTCAGAGTAAGGAGGGCACCATCCTCTACAACGAGCCGAAGTACGGCGGTAGCGCATGCACAGCCACCATAGCCTTGAACGTAGGCGTCAACGACTTCTATGCTGAGGAGCTAACCTTGGACAACCGCTTCGACTACGTGAAGGCAAAGGAGGAGAAGCTAAACACGCAAGCCATTGCATTCCGCGACCGTGGAGACAGAACGGTGCTGAAGAACGTGGCGCTAAGGAGCTATGAGTATACATACAACTCAAACAACCCCGCTGCCAGCTCACGTGGCTACTTCGAGAATTGCGACATCACGGGAGCTGTAGATATGGTCATGGGCGACGGCAATATATGGTTTGAAGGATGTAATCTTGTTCTGCGCGACCGTGCCGCTAACAACATCGCAGCGCCTACCACACAGACCATTCAGGAATGGGGCTACGTCTTTAACAACTGCACCATCAAGCCTGAGACCTCCCAGCCGTCACTGCTGAAGGACGAGAACTGGACGCTTGGACGACCGGGCAACAACTCGCCGGCTTGCACATTCCTCAACACAAGGATGCTCATGGAGCCACGTCCGTACGGATGGACAAAGAAGAAGACGGGGCTAAAGGTGCGCTTCCATGAAAACAACAGCATGAACGCGGCTGGCAACAAGCTGTCGCTCGGTGCCCGCACCATCACAGTCTGCGCACCTGCCTCCGGCTCAGACGAGTGTGTGCTTAGCGACGCAGAAGCTGCATCGTACAATGTGCGCAACGTCCTCGGTGGCGACGACGGCTTCAAGCCGGACGAACTGTGCTGCCAGATAGACGCGGCTTCGGCTGACGACGAGGACAAGGACGCCAACAGCCTGACGTGGACGGACAACATCTCCATAGAGGACGACCGCCTTACGTGGGACGATGAGGGAAAGGCAATGTGCTACTTTGTCTTTAAACAGAACGAGGAAACGGGCAAGTGGACTTTCGTGGACAACATCACAACCAACTCTTACGACCTTTCAAAGTGCGAATCGGGATATTATTGTGTACGTGCTGCCAATATGCGTGGCGGCTTAGGTGCTGCCACAAAGAGCGTATGGTATGAGAAACTCGAACCCTACGTGCTCACCATTCATCAGACTGGCGACGAGACGGTGGACGGCAAGCCGTATGGATGGAGCACCATCTGTCTGCCTTTCAATGCCCGTGTGCCTGAGGAAGTGAAGGTTTATGCTGCCACAGCACATAACAGCCAGAGCGCAGACGACAAGGTTAGCGACTACATCATGACGCTCACTCAGGTCATGGTGACTGACAGTCTGAAGGGATACGTGGTGTACGGTCCTGCCGGCGACCACAGCTTCTCCCCCACCTCGCAGACTTCCGGCAAGCCGACCATCCTCGAGGGCAATGCCACGGACTCTCCCCTATCCGCCCTGAACATCCCCTGCTACGTCCTCTCCAACAAGACATGGGGACTGGGCTTCTATAAGTTCACCGGTTCTTACCTCGCCGCCCACCGAGCATGGCTCCCCCAAAGCGTAGTGACAGACCAGGTGAACAGCGGATTGTCTGCAAGCTCACGAGCCATCCGCTTCGAGATAGACAACGCCACAACCATCTCGCCCATCCGCTATGACAAACCGGACAACACCGTCTATAACTTGTCAGGACAACGTGTCAACGGAAACACACCAAGAGGAGTATATATTATAGGGAAAAGAAAAGTGGTAATGAACAGATAGACGGATCAGCTGATATCCCCTGAAATTGGGTCTACATAACAGACCTGATTTCAGGGGATACGCTTTTATGTCACATTATTTATTTGTAAATATTTGATTATTCTAATTTATTGCCGTATCTTTGCCTTGAGCTATAATACAATTAGTTATGAGACAATCAGAAGAACGATATATCAGTTTGTTGACCGACTTTGGCTTTAAGCGGATTTTCGGTACAGATCCCAACAAGGAATTGCTTATCAACTTTCTCAACTCCCTCTTCGATGGAGAGGAAGTGATAAAGGACGTGAAGTATCTCAATAGCGAGAACGTGGGTGACGTATATACGGAGCGCAAGGCCATATTCGACGTTTACTGTGAGAACGAGCAAGGCGAGAAGTTTATTGTAGAAATGCAGAATGCCTACCAGACATACTTCAAAGACCGATCGCTCTTCTACTCAACCTTCCCCATCAGAGAACAGGCTCCTAAAGGATCAGACTGGAATTTCTGTCTGAAAAAGGTGTATGTTGTCGCATTGCTTAATTATAAGATGAGCGATGAGGCATTCGACAGTACTGACACTATCCATACCATAGCTTTGATGGACACCAAGACTAACAAGGTGTTTAATGCCAAGTTGATGTTCAAGTATGTTGAAGTCGGTAGATTTGACAAGACCGATGAAGAACTTACATCATTGTCTGACAAATGGATGTATGTGCTCAAGAATCTGTCACGCCTTGACAATCGTCCGTCGTCTTTACGTGAAAAGATATTCACCAAGTTGTTTGATGCTGCAGCCATAGCCCGCTTCTCCCCTAATGAGTTGCGCGAATACGAGGACAGTCTCAAGGCTTATAGGGACATTAAGAACTCCTTGGATACGGCAAAAGAGGAAGGACGTGCTGAAGGAAGAGAAGAAGGACGCGCCGAAGGAAGAGAGGAAGGACGCGCCGAAGGCATAGCAATGGTTGCAAAAATGATGTATGCAAAAGGAATAGACGTTGATGTTATTGCATCAATGACCGGTATGGCAATAGACAAGATAAAAGCTCTGTGTCGGCAATAAAAAACGAAATATCGTCTAAACGGTCTAAAAATGTGTTACACAATATCTACAGCCCGTGCCTATAAGCCACTGGCGACACCCCCACTTGCTTCTTGAAAAACGTGCCGAAAGCAGAGGCATTGGGGAAGTGGAGGATGTCGGCTATCTCCTTTATGCTCTTATCCGTAGTGGACACGAGAGAGATGGCACGCTTCGTTATCGCCTTAAACACCAGCTGCTGCACCGTGCTGCCTGACACCGACTTAACCAACGTCGTCAGGTATTTCGGCGACAGACACAGACGGTCGGCATAGAAACGGACGCCTCGCTCACGGTCGTAATAACGGTCGACGAGTTGCATGAACTGCATGTAGGTATCGAGCTTGCGCGTCGGAGCATTGTCGTCATGCTTCGAGATTTCGTGGAAGATGCTGCATAGGCGGTATGTCAGCGAGAGAAGCAGCAGACGGCGCTCATTGGCGGCGAAGACATTGGCGTCACTATTGCCAACAGCCAAGAGTTCGGAATACTTGGTCAGCTCGTCCTCATGCCCCGTGTGCATTACGCGGCAAGCACAAGGATTGAGCAGTTCTACGAACTTCATACCCACCACCGTACTTCCAAGAATGTCGCGAATGGAGTCCACACGATACAATATTATCACCACCGCACAGTCGTCGCTGTGACTGCAGATGGAGAAGTAAGCATCGCGCGAGAGAAACGCCGTCTCGCCCTTCCGCACCTCATACTCCACATCCTCACAACAGAACGAGAAGCGTCCTGACGTACACACGATGATGCCAACGTCAGCCACGTGGAAGCTTTGGAAGAAAGCTTCCGGAAAAGATGTTATATTGCCGCACGAACAGCAGATGTCCTCATTATTGGCCATCTGCTTTTCCAGCGTATTTATGCCGTTAATGTTGTCTTTCATTACCTATATAGTTTGTCCAAGGCGAAGTTACTAACTTTTTATCAGAAGCGGAAAGCCATAAAGAGAAAATATGAACAACTTGTGATATTTTATGAATATGCCTACGCCACGATTAATACGTAACTTTGCAGTCGAAATATTAATAAAGGTATGAAAAGATTATTGTTCACATTTTCCCTGACACTTCTTGCTCATTATTCAATGGCGCAGGAAACATTGTCATTGGGTCAGTGCCTACAGATGGGCATTGAACGAAACCTCAACTTGAAGACTTACGAGGGCAACGTGCTTAAAGGCAAGCACAACATCAGCGAGAACCGTGCCCGACTGCTGCCGCAGATAAACATCGGAGCCGTGCTGAACGACAACTTCACGCCTCCCGTATCGGTAACGGACGGTTCGGCTTACGGCAAGCCGTACAACGTGACGAAGACGCTGCAGTATAACTCGTCGGCGAGCATCCAGCTACAGATGCCGCTCTACAGTCAGACTGCGCTGACGGCTCTCGACATCTCGAAGACGCTCGACCAGCTCAACACGCTCTCTTACGCCAAGGCGAAGGAGGACCTTATCATACAGATAAGCAAGATGTATTATCTGGCGCAGAACACGGAGGAGCAGATCGGCATCATCAAGGACAACATCAAGCGCTTGCAGGAACTGCGCGACATCACGCAGGCTTTCCATGACAACGACATGGCGCTGGGCGTGGACGTGAAGCGCGTGAACGTCAACCTTGAGAATCTCAGCGTGCAGTATGACAATGCCAAGGCTATGCTTACCCAGCAGTATAACATGCTGAAGTACGTGATTGACTATCCCGCTGACCAAGACATCGTAGTGGAGAAAGCCAACGTGGAGACCATCGACTTGGCTGCGCTTACCGGACTGAACGTTAATCAGTACGAGCTACAACTCCTCCAGACGCAGAAGACTCTGGCTGAACAGCAGAAAAAATTAGTGAAGGACGGATATCTCCCGACGCTTGCCCTTACCGGCAACTTCACCTACTCTGCCTTCACGGACAAATTTAAGAACTGGTTTCAGTCGGGCGAGTCAAATCATTGGTATAACTCTAACGGCATCGGCATCTCGCTGCGCATCCCCGTGTTTGACGGCTTCGAGAAGCGCTCGAAGATGAGAAAGGCACAGATTGACATCGACAATGCCAAGCTCTCTTACGAGAATGCGCTGAAGGGAATGCAGACACAATATGCCAACGCCGTGAACGACCTCGCCAACAACCAGCGCAACTTCAGCAAACAGCGCGACAACTACCTGCTCGCGGAGGATATATATAAGGTGACGAGCGACCGTTATCGTGAGGGCATCGCCTCGATGACGGAGGTGCTGCAGGACGAGATGAGCATGAGCGACGCACAGAACAATTACCTCACCGCCCACTTCAACTATCAGGTGTCGAACCTGACACTACTGAAACTCACGGGACAGCTGGAAAGACTCATGAAGTGAGTTTTTCAAATTAGGAGTTTTGAGTTTTATCGAAAACAATATAATCAGACAAGACAATGGAAACAAATAACAATACAAATACGACCCCCGCAAACGACAACAACCAGTCGTCACACGAAGTAACCGCCAAGCAGCTCAAGCGCCAGCGCATCCGTCAGATAATCGTAAGCCTCATCGGTGTGGCAATCCTCGTATGGGGAATCGTAAAGATTGGCTGTATGTTTATGGACTATAAGAGCAACGAGAAGAGCGACGACGCTCAGGTGGAGCAATACATTTCGCCCGTAAATATGCGCGCATCGGGATATATAAAGAAAATATACTTCAAGGAGCATCAGGACATCAAGAAGGGTGACACGCTCCTCGTGCTCGACGACCGCGAATATCGCATCCGCGTTATGGAGGCAGAGGCAGCGCTGAAGGACGCTATGGCTGGTGCCAACGTCATTGATGCCTCGGTGCAGACCACACAGACCTCAGCAACAGTGTATGAGGCATCCATCGCTGAGATTGAGATTCGCCTCGCCAAGCTGGAGAAAGACCGTCAGCGCTACAAGAACCTGGTGGCTCGCAACGCTGCCACTCCCATACAGCTGGAGCAGATTGAGACAGAATATAACGCAACGAAGAAGAAGCTTGACGCCGTTCGCCGTCAGCAGAAGGCTGCTTACTCAGGCGTGAACGAGGTGCAGACACGCAAGAAGAACACAGCTGCTGCCATCGAACGCGCTCAGGCTGCCCTTGAGATGGCCAAGCTCAACCTCTCTTACTGCGTCGTTACGGCTCCGTGCGACGGCAAGCTCGGCAGACGCGCTCTTGAGGAGGGTCAGCTCGTAAATGCCGGACAGACCATTACGTACATCATGCCCGACACGCAGAAATGGGTGATTGCCAACTATAAAGAAACTCAGGTGGAGAAGCTATACGTGGGTCAGAAGGTCATCATGACCGTGGACGCCTTCCAGGGCAAGGAGTTCGAGGGCAAGATAACAGCCATCTCTGGTGCAACGGGTTCAAAATACTCTCTCGTGCCAACAGACAACTCAGCCGGCAACTTCGTGAAGATTCAGCAGCGCGTGCCGGTA
>ERZ507590.118-NODE-118-length-21364-cov-4.53733_pt1 | contig 21364 bp, 19 predicted proteins | sample MGYA00513716_ERZ507590 | MGnify/ENA metagenome assembly ERZ507590
TTTTACCACAAGTATGCTTGTCTGGGAATTTTTTGACAAAATTATCCTTTTGTCAAAAACATAAGATGAAAGGTAAAGGGCTTTATTATGATATAATGAGTAATTTACATTTCTTGCGTAACTCAGATGTTGTTAATAAGAAAAAATCATTAGCTCTTTTAGAACGAGGTGATTTTGACGTTTTCCATGCAACCTTCTTTGATACATATTTTCTATCAAAGATAGAATGTTTGAGTGGCAAGCCATTGGTTATAACTATTCATGATATGACGCCTGAACTTTTTCCGGAACAGTATCGTGAGAGTAAACAAATCGTAGATAAAAAACATTTGGTGAAATTTGCTTCCCATATAATAGTACCATCTCAAAATACAAAAGAAGATGTAGTTAAGATGCTGCAATTTCCCGAAGAAAAAATACAGGTTATACATTGGGGGGCTGATCTCTTGGACGAATCATATTTAGATGCATTGGATAGATTGGTATTTGAACCTTATCTACTATATGTTGGCGCAAGAGATGGTTATAAGGGATTTAGTGTTTTCTTAAAGGAATTTCAAAAGATAGCATTCTTGCATCCAGAATTACGACTAGTTTGTACTGGAAAGGAATTTACTTTAAAAGAATTATCTTTGATTTCTGAATTGAAACTCAAAGATAAGGTGATTCAAAAATTTGTTTCCCAAAAGGAATTACATTCTTTGTATAGATATGCAAAAGCTTTTGTATATCCCTCTTTATATGAGGGATTCGGGATTCCTATTTTTGAAGCTTTTTCTTGTCATTGTCCTGTATTTTTGAATGATGCTTCATGTTTTCGAGAGATAGGAGGAAATGCAGCTGTTTATTTTAATCAAGATGAGTATAAAAGCAATTTTTCTTCCGTTTTTGAAGAATATCTTAAAGATGAAATGAATAATCGTGAAGAACTTTCAAGTTTATCCATGCAACGTATAATTGCATCTTCTTGGGATAAGACGGCAGAAGAGTATGCAAATTTTTATAAATCGATAATAAATGGAGACAAATAGTAAATATGACTTTATTCTTTTTGAGAAATATCATCAAGCCACGAATCATAAGTATGATGCATGTAAAAAATGCAAGTGCAAGTGTATCATCCAGAAGTTCAAGGAGGCAGACTTCAACAAAGACACCTTGATAAAGGCAACCGAAGCAAAATGCAAGCAACTCAAAGAAGAGAATAAGGACAAGCCAAAACCTCCAAGAATGAAGGTCGTGAAGAAGGTTGTCCGTTACGTTTTACATCTAGATCAGAACAAGATGGACAATCGCAAATGCCTCTCCGGGCATCCTTTCGGAACCATGAAGCGAGCACTTGGGCAATACTACTTTTTACTGAAAGGCAAACTGAAAGTAACTGCTGAGATGGGCCTCTTTTGCCTATCTTATAACCTTCGTTGTGCCATATCTCTCAAAGGTGTACCTGCTTTGATTGCTTCTCTTGGATAATGACCTGTAGGGAATTATATACTATCGAAAAACACTCTCTATTAGTGTTCATATCGGCCTTTTTAAGCCCTTATGACGAATTGTTTAACATAAACTAAAATTTTAAGATGAAAAAAGATATGTCCTTAGAGTGGATTAGGTGGAGTCGTGATAGCGATTCTGCCCTCAATAATATGCCTCAAACTGACGTTCTCGGACGGGCTGGGGGATATGTTGGAATATTCAAACAAGGTTATGTGTATTTTTCAAAAAGTGCTTAATTTAAAAAGGTTATGAAGAATGATAAGGTATCAGTGATAACAATTTGTTGGAATTGTATCGATGAAATTGAACGTACTATTAAGAGTGTTGTTGGGCAAACATATTCGAATATAGAGTATATTATTATTGATGGAGCATCCACAGATGGAACTTTAGATGTAATCAATAAATATAAGAATAATATATCTATAATGATTTCTGAACCAGACAAAGGAATTTATAATGCTATGAATAAAGGTGTTAAGTTGGCTACTGGTAAATGGTGCATCTTTATGAATGCTGGAGATAAATTCGTCTCTGACAATGTGGTATTTGATATGTTTGCAGTCAATCAACCTAAGGCTTGTACGAAGGTTTATTATGGAAATACTACTTTTGCCTATGAAGATGGAACAAAGAAATCATTAAAGGCGGTTCCCGTATATCCTACAATACTTCGTTGTCAGCCTTATTGTCATCAGTCTGTTTTTTTTAATATTGAAGATAAGCGCCAACCTTTCTTTGACGAACAATATAAGATAGTTTCTGATTATAATACAAGTCTGTGGTATTATTCTAAATTTGGTAAAGCAGCTTTTGAGCATAGAGATGTATTGGTTAGTGAATTTGCTGCTTTTGGAGGAGCTTCAACTTCTGAAAAAAATAATCAGAAGAAAAACTTGGAGTTCTTGGATATATGGAAACATTATGATTTCTGCAAAAAGAGATATATAGTGGAGCGAATAAAATATTTTATTATGTATCAACAGCCACTTTCTTTCATTAAATCTTGTCTGAGGCAGTATTCAAAAAGAAGAACTAAACAATTTAACGATAATAGAGAGATATCTGATAAATAGAAAGTTATGCACAATGATATACAAGTAATTATTATGGCTGGCGGCATCGGTAGCCGCTTCTGGCCCATGTCAACCCCTGACTACCCCAAGCAGTTCATTGACGTGATGGGCGTGGGACGTTCGCTCATCCAGCTCACCGTCGATCGCCTCAAGCCCATCTGCCCCGTGGAGAACATGTGGGTGGTCACCAACGAGAAATATATCAGCATTGTCAAGGAGCAGATCCCTGACATGCCTGTTGACAATTTTCTCGCCGAACCCGAGGCTCGCAATACCGCTCCATGTATTGCTTATGCCTGTTGGAAGATTCAGAAGAAACATCCTGATGCTAACATCGTTGTGACACCATCCGATGCCTTGGTCATCAACACCTCGGAATATCAGCGTGTCCTCAGCAAGGCACTCAGCTATACAGCAGACAAGGAAGCTATCGTCACCATCGGCATCAAGCCCACTCGCCCCGAGATCGGCTACGGCTACATCGCCGCTGCCGAACCCACTGACGTGAACGAGATATATAAGGTGGAAGCCTTCAAGGAAAAGCCCGACCTTACCACCGCTGAGCATTACCTCTCTGCCGGCAACTACTACTGGAATGCAGGAATCTTCGTGTGGAACATCGACACCATCAGCCGTGCCATCCGCACCTTCCAGCCAAATCTTGCCAGTATCATGGATGAGATGGTATCTTCTTTCTATACCGAGCAGGAGAAAGAGGTAGTAGGCAAACTCTTTCCAACTTGCGAGAAGATCAGTATCGACTATGCTGTGATGGAGAAATCTAAGGAAATTTTCACGCTTCCTGCAGAGTTTGGCTGGAGCGACTTAGGCAGCTGGGGTAGCCTCCGTACCTTGCTTCCACAGGATGAGGCTGGCAATGCCAATGTAGGCAAGGACATCCGCTTGTATGAATGCAAGAACTGCGTGGTTCATGCAGCCGATGAAAGCAAGGTGGTAGTTCAAGGCTTGGATGGCTATATTGTAGCTGAGAAGAATGGACAACTGCTTGTCTGCTCATTGAAGGAAGAACAGAGAATCAAGGAGTTCCGAAAGTAAGAACCTTTGATTATGTGATGTAAGAATAAAATAATAATATGGTGAAGAAGAAAATACTTTGGTTTACTGCTGACTTCTTTATAGATGTGGATCGCCAATTGGTTCCATATTTACGAAACAACAGTGAATTTGAAATTAGATGGGTAGTGGTGCAGTCTGCAAATGGTGCTAAGATTCCCCTGCATGATGATTATGAGGTTTGGAGTTTGCATTACCGTGCTAAAGATCCTCGCACATTCTTTGAGCTTAAGAATTATTTCGAAAAGGCAGGGTTGTCTCACTATGATTTAATTTATAGTGATTCGCTAGGTTTCTATTATTACCCTGCATTGTTGCACTGCATAGGTAAGACTCCTCTGATTCATGCTGCGCATAATGTAAATCCATATCCAGTATGGCCGTGGGACTTGAAGCTGCAGGTGAAATACATATTCCAAAAAGGAAAGAATTTCCAAATGTTCTCAAAGCATACTGCACGATGGTTCAAAGAGCATTATCCAACGAAGTCGTTCTTTTATGCTCCTATGGTTGTGAAGGATTTCGGAAAGGTTCAGACCGATAAATATAAGGTAGATGAAAAGAAAGTAAACCTTCTGTTTTTTGGTAATGTGGTGGCTAATAAGCGCCTTGATTTGCTAATTGATGCTGTGAAAGAGTTGCCTGAGAATATACAGAATAAAGTGCATCTCAATATTTGTGGTAATTGCCGAATGAGCAAGGATGCATTTTTGCAGCAGATAGGTGATTGTCAGAGCATTTCTACCTATTTCAAGCGCATACCTGATGAAGAAATTCCTGAGTTGTTTACCAAACATCAATTCTTTATGCTTCCTTATCAAGATGTGGCGCAGAGTGGTCCTCATATGATAGCATATAATTATAATCTTCCTGTAATAGCTAGTGATATTGATGGTTTTGCTGAACGTGTCAACGATGGTGAGAATGGATACCTGTTCCATGTAAACGACAAGGATTCATTAAAAGCTGCCATCACAAAAGCTGCCATGATGTCCACTTTTGATTATCAGAAAATGAAAGATAATCTAAAGACTTATGTGGCAGACAATAACAGCCTGGAAGCTGTTTCTAAAAAGTATATTGAATATTTTGACAAGATAAGTAAGTTATGAATCCATCAATTGTTATAGGAACATTTCAAAACAATAATTATCAAGATTTGCTGAATGTGGTAGATGCTGCTTTTGAGAAAGGTTGTACTGCTTTTGATACCGCACCAAGTTATGGAACAGAAACTGATTTGGGGAAGGCTATTGCTTCATGTATGTCTAAATATCATGTTGATAGAGAGAAAGTCTTTGTGTCAGATAAGGTTGATGCATGGCAGATGATTCAAGGCAAAGGAGATGTTAGCAGTTATATACATGGAGCATTGGAGAAGATGAACCTTGATTATTTTGATATCGTATGGGTTCATTGGCCTATCTCTGATTTTATAGAACCAACTTGGAAAAGTCTTTTGGATTTGCAAGATCGTAAAGTGGTTCGTAATATAGGTATATGCAATGTTAGGGTAAGGCATTTAGAGGAAATGGAGAGTAAGGGCATCTTGCCGAAATATATCCAAATAGAAAGACATCCTTTGCGTATATGTCAGGCTGAAATGGATTATTGTAAAGCTCATGGTATCAAGGTGTATTCGTATTCTCCAATCTGTAGAATGCATCCGGACCTTCGCAATAGTGATGTATTACAACATATTGCAGGTAAATATCAGAAAAATATAGGTCAGGTTATTCTAAGGTGGCATATAGACACTTGTGCTGTACCAATCTTTATGTCTAAGAACCCTAAGAGAGTTGTGGATAACCTTCATATATTTGATTTTGAATTAACGGATGATGAGATTAAGCGAATTTCATCTCTAGACCAAAACTATAAAATCTTTCTTGAATCATGGGGTTGCCCTGGTTTCTAAAAAAATAAGAAATGACAAAATATAAGAAGAAAAAAATAATGGTGTTAGGTCTGATAGCCCTATTTCTTTTTGTATGCTTGATTTGCATGGTGGGGATTGTTTGGGCCGTTACCATCGGAATTATCAGTATGTTGTTTTTGCTTCTCAACTTATATGCAAAGAATAAAATTGCATGGAATGCAGATCATCTGTTTTCCGATATAGGGCGCAATTATGACTACTTGTTGATTGGTGAACCATGGAATAGTGATGAGTTGAATGGAAAGAAAATATGTTTCTTTTCACCAAACCGGTCCATGTTGTCAAGCTATGAGTTGGGAAGAAGGCTGTTTTCTTTGTTAAAAGAAGAAACAGGAACTTTGGTAATCAGTTGTAGAGAAGGACTGTTAGATACTAAGAAATAATCAGTATTGGATATACCTTATTTGCATGAGACTCAGCAACACAAATATGGCATTACTCATGGTAAATTAAAAACATATTTACCATTTGTTTTTGCTCCTATAGAATCGTTACGCTATTTCCTATCTACAAAGCGAGAAAAAGTGGCGGAAGTATCACTTTCAGAAAATGCTTCTTTGGCAGATTTCTGTAAAGTTCGAAATATTAATTTGTTAATAATAAAAACTAAATAGAAAATGGAAAATCATTATACAAATGCAAGAAATGTCCAAATAGTTATTGCCTTGATGAAGGCTCATGGAGTCAAGAAGGTAGTAGCTTCTCCTGGTGCTACAGATATGGCTATAGTTGCGAGTTTGCAGCAAGATCCTTATTTTGAGATGTATTCCTCAATAGATGAACGTTCAGCCGCCTATATGGCTTGCGGTATGGCTGCAGAAAGTGGGGAGCCAGTTGCTATTACTTGTACTGGAGCTACATCTTCAAGAAACTATATGCCTGGATTGACGGAAGCTTATTATCGCCAGCTTCCTATCTTGGCCATTACTTGTAGTCGAAGTAATGCAAACATCGGTCACTATGTTGATCAGGTGACCGATAGAACCCAATTGCCAAGTGATGTCGTTATGGAAAGTGTGCAGGCGCAGAGCATTCATTGTCCAGAAGATGAATGGGATGTAATGGTAAAGGTTAATAAGGCAATGATTGGATTGACTCGTAATGGTGGAGGACCAACCCATATCAATCTTGTGACTGCATCAAGTTCAAATTTTGCTGTCAAGGAGATTGCGCCAGTTAGAAAGATTTCCTTATATCTGAAAGAGGATAAATTTCCAGAAGTTCCGCAAGGTAAGGTGGGTATCTTTGTAGGTGCTCATGAGAAATGGTCTGATGAATTGACAGCTGCTGTTGATAAATTCTGTGAAGTTTATAATGCGATGGTTATCTGTGATCCTACTAGTAATTATAAAGGAAAATACAGAATCCTTATGCCTTTACTTTGTGAGCAGGCTAAAGAGGAAGTTGGTGGTGAGCAGTTGGACTTGATGATTCAAATTGGATTTGTTTCTTCCATGCTGTTTAAGAAGGCCAAGGTAATGTGGAGAGTTGCCAAGGATGGAGTAGTAAGAGACACCTTTAGAAAGACAAATTCTATTTTCCAGATGTCTGAATTAGATTTCTTCACTAAGACGGTTGAAGGTAAAGACAAGAGAGAGAATACGGTGTATCCAGAGTATAAGGAACGTTACGAATCATTGTTGCATTCGCTTCCAGAGCTGCCTTTCTCTAACATTTGGGTAGCTCAGCAGTTGTCAGGCCAATTGCCAGAAAATAGTGTGTTGCATTTGGGTATAAGAAACTCCTTACGCTCATGGGGATATTTTGATATTCCAAATTCAGTTTTGTCCTATTGTAATACTGGAGGCTTTGGCATTGATGGTGGTATTTCTTCGTTAATAGGTGCTTCTATGGTTAACCAAAAGAGTCTTTTCTTTGGAGTTTTTGGTGACTTGTTGTTTTTCTATGATATGAATAGTTTGGGCAATCGTGACATCAAGCCCAATCTTCGAATTATAGTTATCAATAATGGTCTTGGTCAGGAATTCAAGAATGTGTCATTCCCTGGTTCTTTGTTGCTTGGAGAAGAAATTGACAAATTTACGGCAGCTAAGGGACATTTTGCTTGCCAGTCAAAGACTTTGGTTAAGGACTATGCTGAGAATTTAGGATTTGAGTATCTTACTGCATCTAACAAGGAAGAATTCGCTAATGTGTATAAGCGTTTCATCTCGAAAGAGCCAGCCGAACGACCAATGCTTTTTGAGATTTTTACCAATACAAAGGATGAAACCTCGGCACATAATTTGACAACATCAATAGAACTTAAAAGTAAGGTTATAAGAAAGGTTCATGATACTTTGATGAAACCAGAGTTAGTAGCAGTGAAGAATATTGCAAAGAAGGTAGTGAAGTAATGATGACTTCGGAGAAGAAATATGAAATCTTCAAGGGCATTCTTGCTTTAGGAAATATTTGGGGACAGGCAGATGAAGTGGGAATGCTTGATCGTATTTGGAATCTTCATCTGCTTGCCTCTGAAGATCCGAGGTTTGAGGATGCTTATGAGGATGCGGTTCAGCATTTAATAAACAATTCAGATTGGGATGATGAATATGTGTTCATATCCAGATTTGGTTTGTTGAAGGCTTCGGATGAAGTGTTCTTCAAGTTTCTGAATGAGGTGGTTTCTACAAAGGTCAGAAGATCAAAAGATGAAATCATACATTATGTTGATGCAATTAACGAAATGTTGAAAGATGAACATCTCTGCTATATTTTGACAGGTGAAGATGATGGGCTGCCTGTATATGAGATAGACAAACAAGCCATAGCGGAAGACCGTCCTTTAGATGTACCTCGAAATCGTATTTATTTCTTCGTTGATAAAGCGCCTTTATTATTTCCTTGCTTTAAACTTGCAAGTTGTTATTGGGACGATTTTGGTCGTAAAACTACATTTAGCCTTTCGTATATGTCTGAAGACAAACAGCAGCAAAATATTGGTACTGTTAAAATTATGAATGCAGACAGTCTGGTGACTAAGGATGTAATACCTTCAGAGTTTACAGAGTTGCCATACAATTTTTGTTCTGTTGGTCAAGATGAAGATTATTATGACAATATTAAGAAATTGTTCCCTAATGACTACAAGAGTATTATGTGGGCATTGCGTGATGCTGCTTATTTCTCAGTCATTGCTGATAGATATCAGTACACGATTTCCTTTCAGAAGTCGTTGTTGAGGAATGATTATGCACATCGTGCTCTTAGAGACGTTCATGGTATTCTTGAGGGGATAGATTTGAAGAATCGATATAATTTTACACTTCAGGCAACGATACCTTACTATGATGGTAATATACCTGTGGTGTTTAATTTCGGCAACTTAGACAATGTCAGGAATCTGGATAGAGTAAAGGCACTGATAGGCGAGAATGGATCAGGCAAGTCATCTGTTCTTTATTCTCTTGCTAAAGCATTGCATGATGGTGGTGGCGATATGTTTGAGAAAGGACACAGACCTGATTTCTCAAAGGTGATAGCCATATCCTATAGTATTTTCGATAATTTGTTTCAATTAACTAAGAAATCATCTTTCAACTTCGTTTATTGTGGATTGAGAAATAGGGACAATGAGTTGCTCTCGGAGACAGATAAAGAAAGCCGTTTAAAGAGATCTCTTGATGAAATTGTCTATAAGCATCGTATATACGATTATCATCTTACACTGAAAGAAGTTGTTGATGAAGGCTTATTAGAAGTGGTTTTCAAACAACACAATGAAATAGACAAAAATAAGTTTCTGGAACTCATAAACAAAATGAGTAGTGGGCAAGCTATGATAACCAGTATTATCACGGAGCTATATGCTCATATACGAGATAATTCTCTGATTCTCTTCGACGAGCCGGAAGTGCACCTCCATGCCAATGCCATAACAAAACTCATACGTATCATATTCGAAATATGCAATGAATTTAAGTCGGCTTGTATTGTAGCCACACATTCTGCTGTGATTTTGCAAGAACTGCTTGCACGTAATGTACTTGTTGTGGAACAAGATGCTGAAACAAAAGAACCTTACGTAAGAGGAATGAACACAGAAACATTGGGCGAGAATTTGACAACTATAACGGAAGATGTGTTTGGAAGATCAAGCATTGACAAGCATTATGGCTATGTTATACAAGAGATGATAAGAAAGGGCTTGGATGGCGAACAGATTGAGCAGATTCTTAAGACTGAGGGTCTACCTATGAGCATGAACCTTTATATGTATATAAGACGTCAATTGGAGATTAAGGCGAATGATTAACTTTAATCCTTATACAGGGGATCCATTTGAATTATACAGGAATGCGGTAAAAGCAAAGACAGATAAAGAAGGCAAAGAAAGTCTTACTCTGATAGAGGAAGACGTAAAAGCAGAGTATGAAAAATACAATGTAGCTTTTACACATAAACGAGTTCACTCATTGTTGCCGGCTACCACATTCACAGATAATAATAGAAAATTGTTGAAAGGTTTGTATGGTAGTAAAAAGAAAATAGTAAAGGATATACGTGAATGGATTGATTCGCATAACAAGCGGACCTATTTGCGTAAGTGTCCTTACTGTACTCTAAGCAATGCCGGCACCACTGAACATATTCTTCCGAAGGAGAAGTATCCAGAGTTTGCCATTAATGCATTGAACTTGCTGCCTTGCTGCTCAATATGTAATACGAAGAAAGGTGAAGATGTCACGACGCCTGACGGCAAGCCATTCATTATAAATTATTATTATGATGCGTTGCCTGATGAGCAGTATTTGTTTGTGGATATATGTATTGATGTTCATGGTTGTCCAAACTTTGAGTATCGCTTGGATAATCCAAACGGTATAGACAAGGAAAAGTTTGAATTGATAAAGAGGCATTTCGAAAAACTTGGGTTACTTGAACGCTTTAAAACAGAAGCAGCTGCGTGTTACACGGAAATTGAACACATCATTCAAGTAGATTTAAAGGAAAAGGATGATTTATCCCGGTGTTTGGAAAAATTGAAAAATACAGCTTTGATGGATGCTGTGGAATATGGAAACAATCACTGGAAGGTGGTGCTCAAACTGGCATTGGCAGAATCTGAGATATACAAAGAATATTTAAACAAAAAATAAATCGATGAAAATTGGACTTTTAACATATTATGGTGATTTGAATTGTGGCACGAATATGCAGGCCTTGGCTACTTTTCAAGCCATAAAAAAAGTATATCCGCATGATGAAGTGGAAATAATACCGTTTCATGGTTTTAGGGCAAGGGTGATGCCTTATAAGACTTTTTCTTTGAAATTGATGTTGGATGACGTGAAGCGTTTTAAGAAGTATTATGACTTTAAAAAGAATATGCTGCATGTCCATCATGATACCATCATCAAGAATGTGGATGAAGCTTTACGGTTTATCTCTTCTCGACATTATGACATAATCTATGTCGGAGCGGACACTTTGTTGGAATTAGACAAACTTGCTATAGGCTATGATGGTATATCTGCATATTGGCTAAAAGATATTAAGGCTAAAAAAGTGGTTATAGCAGCTTCATCCAAAAATGTATCTTATGACAAACTATCCGATAAGCAGAAAAATGACTTAAAAGTTGCAGCCAGCCAAATTGCTCATATTGGTGTTAGAGATCGTGCTACAGTGTCATTATTTGAAAAGTTATTAGGTGAAGGAGATAAGATCGATTATATTCCTGATCCAACTTTTACATACGACATTGATTATACTTATATTGATACTTACCTGAATAAAAAGGGAGTTACCATTCCAAAGAAGTCGGTCTTTTTACAGTTTTATGGTGATGACTATTGGCTTGCTGATGTCGCAAAGGATTTGAAGCAAAGGGGATATACGTTAGTCACAAACAGAGGTGTGTCGTGGAGTGATATTGTTTTGGTCGATATGTCTCCGCTAGAACAGGTCGGCTTATATAAATATGTTAGTTTTGTCATAACTCATCGTTTCCATGATGGTGTTTTCTGTATGAAAAACCATACTCCTGCTTTGATTTATGTAAAGCGAGGCAAAGAAATGATGACGGGTGGCGATAGCAAGCATATTTCCTTGCTTAAGGACTTTGGTCTTTATCCACAAGCCTTTTTAGGTGCACTTGATTCAAAAGAGGGTTTGAAAAATGTATGGGAAAGTTATCAAGAGACTCTAAAGGTTTTTGATGAATCAAAGGTAGAGCAGACCTTGCAGAAGAATAGAAATAAATATATGAATTATTTGATTAATACGAAATCATAGAATATAGAAAGATGAAAGCAAATCTTTTATTTGAAAGCAATAAATCGAAAGAAGGTGGTGAATACTTTGTTACAATATTTACACCAACCTTTAATCGGAAGGAAACTATAGGTAGGACTTATCAGTCAATCCAACAACTTAAAACTGTTTCGGGGGGGTAGATTGGATTATTGTAGATGATGGAAGTTCTGATGGAACAGAAGAACTTGGCCGTCAGTGGTGCGACGAAAACAAGTTAAGTATTCGTTATTACAAGCAAGAAAACCAAGGTAAGCATGTGGCGATGAACTTTGCATCTCAACAGGCTCGTGGTAAATTTTGGTTGACAATTGATAGCGATGATACCATCCTTCCTGATGCATTGTTGAAATATTCTGAAGCCTGGAACTCTATTCCTGAGAAGAAACGCAATGAATACTGTGGCGTTTCTGCCAGATGTGTTGATTCAGAAGGAAATATTGTTGGTGACAGACTGCCTTATCAACCGATGGACGTCTCATTTACTGAGTTGCGAATGAAATATAGGATTGAAGGTGAGATGCTTGAGATGTTCAGGGTTGAAGTTCTTCGTAAGTATCCTTTTCCTGAATATGATTCTTGTATGCGGTTTTGTCCTGAGGCAATTGCGTGGTTTGAGATGGCCAAGAAGTATAAATTGCGTGTCATTGACGAGGCGGTGAGAACATATTATTATGATGCCTCTGTTTCTATTATGAGAGAGCGTAGTGTGAAACGTTCGGCAGCTAACTATTATTTGTGGCTTTATTTGGTTAATAATCTGTCACAATATGTATTCTCCTATCCTATGAAGATTGTGAAGGCATATGTTGGTGTGAGTATGGATGGCTTCGTTTCGGGTAGAAATATTAAAGGAATCCTGAAAGATATTCATGGATGGAAGAAAATTCCAGCATTGATGTTGATGGGGTGTGGTTGGTTGTTGGCAAAGAAATAAGTAAGGTTCACGAAACATTGAAGGTTGAGCGGAAGCATTCTGTTTGCGTAATGAGAGAGCTATTGCGATAGGTTTAATGTCCTTATAAGGTCCTTCTTCTGTTGCATCTAAGTTAGACAAATAAGGCTTTTTTATGGTGATTATTAGGATAATAGCATAATGCTAAATAAGCATAACTAAGGTAAACAAGGTGTTTTTATGATTTATATGTAATCTTTATAACACAATGAAAATACTCTTAATCGACGTATATAATTATAATAAAGGTGGGGCAGAGACTGTTTGCTTTAATACTGGCAAACTGTTGGAGGAGCATGGCCACCAAGTGGTATACTTCACGCTGAAATGGGAGGAGAACAATCCGTCGCCATATAGCAAGTATTTCCCTGAGTCGAAGGAAACGCGCAAGGGACCGCTGAAGCAGGTGAAGAACATGGTGAACTATTTCTATCACTTCGAGGCGGCGAAGAAGATGGAGAAACTGATAGAGGACGAGCGTCCTGACATCGCACATATCCATCTTTTGTGGGGCCAGATTACGCCCTCCATTTTCCCCGTTTTGAGAAAGCATAATATCCCTATTTTGTTCACTGTGCATGACTATCGTATCGTGTGTCCTGCCTATACATTCAGGGATGGCAGTGGTCGGATTTGTGAGGATTGTAAGGGTAAGTACTTCTATAAATGCTTTACGCATACCTGTTGTAAAGACAGTAGGGTGATGAGTGCGGTGATGGCAGCAGAGCAGTATTTCCGCAACGCTTTCTTCAATCCTGCCAAGTATATCGACGGTTTCCTGTATGTGAGCAACTTTGCGAGGGATATACAGGAGAAGTATATGCCGGCAGTGAAGAATATACCGAACATTACGCTCTATAATTTCTCTACTTCTATAGCTGATCAGCCTAAAGCGATGCCTAAAGACAAATACTTCCTGTTCTTCGGACGCTTGTCTTACGAGAAGGGCGTGAAGACATTACTTGAAGCTTTCAATGGTTTGCCAGAATGTCATCTGAAGATTGTCGGCACCGGCCCTAAGGAAGAAGAATTGAAGGCGTTTGTGGAGAGCAACGGTATGAAGAACGTGGAATTCTTAGGCTACAAACGTGGAAAGGAACTGCAAGACTTAGTGGCAAATGCTTATTACGTCATTGTACCGTCAGAATGGTATGAGAACAATCCTATGACTATTATTGAGGCTTATTCGGTCGGTACTCCAGTTATTGGTGCCAGAATAGGCGGTATTCCTGAGATTGTTGTTGAAAGTGAGACAGGGTTCCAATTTGAGAGTGGAAATGCCGATAACTTGAGAAGTAAGGTGGTTCTGGCAGACGGTCTAACGGCAGATGAATACACTAAACAAAGTGCCGGCGCTTTGAAGTTTGCGTATGAGAACTTAAGTCTTGAAAATTATTATCCAAGGTTGATAGCATTCTACAACCAATTCCTAAAGAAATAAATTAAAATGAAAATAGTAGTAACTGGTACTCGTGGTGTTCCTAACATCATGGGTGGCGTGGAGACACATTGCGAGGAGCTTTTCCCGCGCGTAGCAAAGCGTGGCTTCGATGTGACGATAATACGTCGCTCCAATTATGTGCAGGACGACTTGAAAGAATGGAATGGCGTGAAGCTTGTCACTATTCCTTCACCTAAGAAGAAGTCGTTTGAGGCTATCATCCATACTTTCCGTGCCATCAACAAGGCAAAGAAGCTTGGGGCTGACGTGCTCCACATTCATGCTATCGGTCCTGCCTTGCTTGTTCCCTATGCAAAGTTATTGGGCATGAAGGTGGTGTTTACGCATCATGGTCCTGACTATGACAGGGACAAGTGGGGATTTGCTGCCAAGACAATCCTGAAGATGGGTGAGAGGATGGGATGTATGTTTGCGGATGACGTCATTGTCATCTCAAACGTCATTAAGAACCTCATTGCCAAGAAGTATGGCAGGACAAAGAACGTACACCTTATATATAATGGTGTGTCGAAGCCAGAGATTTGCGACTATCCAGAATATTTTAATGAACTTGGTATAGAGAAGGGTAAGTATGTGCTGGGTATGTGTAGATTTGTACCGGAGAAGAATTTGCATCATCTGGTGGAAGCTTTCGTGAAATGGAAGAAGGCTCATACTGATAGGGCGGATATTAAACTGGTGCTGGCTGGTGACACAGACTTCGAGGACAGCTATTCAATGGGATTGAAGGAGATGGCTCGTAAGAACGGTGTGGTCTTGACCGGCTTCATAAAAGGTAAGAAGCTCCATTCGCTCCTGACAAACTGTAAGTGTTACTGCTTGCCCTCATCACACGAGGGACTTCCCATCGCTTTGTTGGAGGCAATGAGCTATGGGGTAAAGGTTGTGGTAAGCGATATCCCTGCCAATTTAGAGGTAGGCTTGCCCAAGGACGACTACTTCCATTGCGGTGACGTGGACGAGTTGTCGCAGAAGCTCGGAAAAATAATAGAGCAGCCCTTACAGCACATCAACTATGATATGGGCAAGTATGACTGGGATAAGATAGCCCAGCAAGTAACTGCCATCTACAAGAAATACGAGAAGTAAAGCATATTTATTATTCTGATGATTGATATATACGACAAGTTTTTTCAACTGTTGCGTTTGACAATCGGCTCTTCTACTGATATTCCTCTAATTCAGAAAGAAGAATGGAATAGTATCTATGAGATTGCCCAAAAGCAGTCATTGATGGGTGTAATCTTTGATGGAATCCAGAAAATGAGCGATGCAACTAAAGCAGCAGGTGATTCGATGGAGATGGATATTAACTTACTGATGAATTGGATGGGGATATGCAGGCAGATAGAAAAACGCAATCATCAATTAGACGAGGCTGTTGGCAAAGTAACTGCATGGTTTGAGAAGAAAGGCTTTCGCTCTTGCATCTTGAAAGGACAAGGGAATGCCTTGATGTATCCTTGTCAGGGGCATCGCACAGCTGGCGATATTGACATCTGGGTATCGGGAAAGCCATCGGAAGTAATTCAGTTTGTCCATTCCATTTTGCCAAAAGAAAAGGCGAGTTATCATCATATAGCCTTTCCTGACATCAATGGAATTCCAGTAGAAGTGCATTATCGCCCTTGTTACTTGCAGAATCCGCTGCATAATCATCGTTTGCAGAAGTACTTTAGGAAGACTTCCGAAGAACAATTTTTGCATAAGGTACGTATTGAAGAAGTGGAATTCGCTATACCAACAGCGAGATTTAATATTATCTATCAACTTGTCCATATCTACAATCATCTGTTTCAAGAAGGAATTGGACTGAGGCAAATTGTGGATTACTACTTTGTGGTAAACCTGTGGCATACAGATGGGATGAAATCTAAAAAACAAGTAGTCTTACAAGGTGAATTAAAACGTTTGGGACTTAGAAAATTTGCTGGTGCTGTGATGTATGTACTGCATGAGGCTTTGGGACTGCCGAAGGAGAAGATGATTGCTCCGATGGATGAGAGGAGGGGAAAGTTGTTGTTGGCGGAAATATTGAGTGGCGGCAACTTCGGACAATATGATGAACGATATGATTTCGGACATAGTTCCTTCGGACATAACATGCAGAGATTGTGCCGGGATATACGTTTGGTGAGGTTTTATCCTGCCGAGGCACTAAGTGAGCCAATATTCAGAACTTGGCACTTCTTCTGGAGGCTTAAACACAGAAGGTAATCTCTCGGATTCTTCTTTTCTCTTTCTAGTCCCACAGATTCCACTTCCACAAATTTGAACCTGTTCGGTTCTGGGATTTCGCAGATGATGCAGATGACGCAGTTTTTTGCAGATTATCTATCATCCATCACGATTTTCAAATTTAAATTTGATAAGATGCTGATAGCTAAAGGATTCGTATGCGTGACTGATTGCTAAAAAAGGGGATTTATCCCTCATGCATCAGTCACGATTTTGGATTTATCCCTCACGATTTTGCTTAGACTGTAAAGCAAAAAGGCTTTTTTGCAATTGAAACAGGCTTCATTTGCTTTTGGAGTAAGTTTCATTTGCTTTTGAAATAAACTTCATTTCGAATTGGTTTGAGGCTCAGATAAAGTTTACGTGGAACTCTATTAAGGTTTACGTGAGATTCATTTCGGATTCAAATGAGGCTCAGTTCAATTTCTTTCTGTTCTTCTAATGAAGCGTAAACGGATTCGTATTTGTACCTCGTATAAATCAAAAAGCAGTGTAGTGGACCCCGTCCTTCCTTACCCTTATCGGATTATGGAAGTTTGCAAGGGCGGTGATGTATGTGCTGCATGATGCTTTGGGATTATCTGAGGATAAGATGATAGCTCCGATGGATGAAAAGCGAGGAAAACTGTTGCTAGCAGAGATACTGAATGGTGGCAACTTCGGAAAGCACTTCACCAAGTATGGGCATTTCACACAACAAGGCATGGCAAAGAAATACTTCCTGAAGATATGGAGAAATATGCACTTCGTGAGATATTATCCTGCCGAGGCGTTGAGTGAACCAGTGTTCAGAACATGGCATTTCTTCTGGAGGTTATGACACAAATAAGATAAACAAATCACATATTTACAACACAAACTATTATTAATGGGAAAAAGAAAAGAAAGAATAGACCACTTAGAGGAAACTCCTCATTCACATCTCCCCTATTCTGATTTCGAAGACTCTATGATTAGTGATAAACAACAAATGAAGAAGAAAGTTTTTGTGAGCGGGTACAAAAACCAAGCTTGCTTCTTCGTTGCTTATCATGACGATAGTGGGTGGTGCGGTTACTCCTGTAATCATGGGGTATATAGCAGATACTACGGGCAGTATGGCGATTGCCTTTCTCATACCGTTAGTATGCTATGGGGTGATTGGAGGGTATGCTGCAATAACAGGAAACTCTTCGATTGGTGTTGAGAGGGGGCTGAAAGAGTGACGATTTTGGGAAATGCTCCTCTACCCAATGATGAGTTTGTTTTTGGGAGATGGGGATTTGTAAAAATATTACCTTACGAGAATGCAAGAGCTGGGTGGTCGGGAGGATAGTCGTAAGGAATCCACAAATCGGGTGGACTAATTATATTGTTAAATTTTAATTTCTTGAACGAATGAAAAATTTAAAATTAAATTAGGTCGGGCATAAGATAGCCCGACTCATTAACAAAGTGAAAGGGCAGAGTTTTGAGGAGTCTGCCAAGTGTGTTATCGCAATTATGGGTTTGTCAAGTATTGCTATAAAGTTGTACTTTGGTATTCCAATTGATTATGTTGACATATTCAACGCTAGTCAAGATGTTATGTCGATTGTATAGTACATTAAACAGGTGATTCAAACTCATGTTTGACACCGGGGAGGCGGTTCGCCGTCTCCTTTATTATGTTTTTTACAAGAGTTCATTATGAAATATTCCATTGAACAATCAGAAATAACAGAAAGAACAGAACAGATAAACAAGTTTGCTCTATTGGTTGATTTGTTTAATAAAAAAGCCGTTGACAGAGAAACATTCATGGCTGAATTATCGAAGATGGAACAAACCGACTGGCCAAAAGAAAATCTGTTTAATCAGTTGATAGGGTATTGTGTTCTAGGAGATGCTTATGGAATTTTGAAAAGCCGAGAGTTGGATTTCAGTAAGGCGTATTATAACAACGAATATGTCTATAAGGAAGTAAGCTACTACCATAATGTACAATATTTGATTACTCGTGTAAAAAGAGAAGAATGGGCCGCATTGTATCTTACTGCTTTCAGAACGTCATGCCGTGCTTATTTGTGCTTAGCTAATGCTTATGATCATCTTGGAAGATTCTGCGAAGCTCAACAATACTACAGAATGGCATTGCAAGATAGCAACAATACCCCAAAGGTTGAAGTGAATCAAGGTTTTGCCTATGCGAACATGCATAGCTTTTGGACTGAAGAAGAACCATTTATTGTAAGAAAAGCCCAACAAATAATAAGAAAGTATCAACAGACTTTTGATAGACTGTCACCTTATTTCAGCCAGATTTGTTCATGGCCCTCTCCTTCTTTTGATGCACCATTAATTGATTATGATAATATCCAAGATGGTGAATACGAAAAATGGATATGTCAACATTATCTGAGAATCAATCGCTATAATGATGTTGAGCCTGATTCTATGCTGTCATTATATGATAATGTGAAACTTCCAGACATAGTTGACACTCCAGAGAAAAAAGCTCTTTATGAAAGCTGCTTTGAAGAAATTAAAGGTAGTTTCATCAGCACACGGAAAATGCTGTATACAATTATAGATGATGATGAGAATGGCATGAATATGGAGATGCTAAAAATGGCTTATAAGAATTTCTATTCAACATTCGATAAAATTGCCATGTTCTTATCAAACTACATTGATATTAGGCTAAAATCCTATGAGATAGACTTTGCCAAGATATGGAATTGCAAGAATGGAGACATACGGTCGGAAATTCTGGCGTATTCACAGAACATGCCATTATTGGGATTATATAACATTAAGTTGGATGTTTATGGAATGAAAACGGATTGGTATGTTGTTGATGAACAAACAAAGGACTTGAAAATGCTACGCAATTATATGGAGCATAAGTCGATAATTATTAAGGACGAGCCTATGTCTCGTACCGAATATCAGCTGACCATATCGAAAAAAGAATTGGAACTCAATACTATTAGGTTGGCGCAACTTGTTAGATGTGCTATTATCTACTTGTGCAACTTTGTTTTGCATGCAGAATATGACAAACAACACCCATAAAAGATATAGACATGATAAATATAGAACGCCCTTGGATGGATCCTATTTCTATGGTGGATGGTAATAAAGTAATGGCTTCTCGTGGATTCAAATTGATAGGTATAAAGTTGTATTCTCCCAATAATGAGAATGCTATTTACCATGCCAAAATGATGCAAAAGTCCCTGTATGGTCGTGAAGATTGGCTGTATATCAATGATGGCTTTTCTATATCAGGCGATGTTGAGAATGGTTTTAATGTGGCAATTCAAGAGGATGCTTTTGATTCTGAATTCCTGCTATACTCACCAGAGCATGGAGTAAAAGTTAGTATAAGCGCCATTGTTGGTCAAAATGGTACAGGCAAAAGTACCATCATAGACATGATTTTGAGGACTCTCAACAATCTTTCGGCTGCTATTTTGGGTGAAACATTCAATTATTCGAGTGCTCAGCATCTTCATTACATAGAACATGTGTATGCTTCGGTTGCCGTCTATTTGGATCATGAGGTAAAAATACTTACCGTTAAAGGTAGAAATGTCAGTATATCAACTATCGATGAGAATGATCATTGTGACACTGCCAAAATACTTAAAGAGCCGTTTGATGGTGAAGTTGATGAACCACTGAAATACCAAAAAGGCAAACATGCTTATCTAAGTGAATGGTTTTATACCATTGTAAGCAATTATTCTCTCTATGCTTATAATTATCGAGATTATGATAGTGAAAGAACATCTGTGGCAAAACTGAAAAGGTTGTATGGCGATATAGAACATTTGAAGCAAGAGGATTGTTTTTGGCTCAAAGGGGTGTTTCACAAGAATGATGGCTATCAAACTCCTGTTGTAGTTCATCCCATGCGTGAAGAAGGTTATATCAATGCCAGCAAGGAAAATATGCTTGGAAAGAATAATCTTGTAAATCTTGCGTTTTATGAGGTCTTGGAAACGAATGTAGAAGGAAAGACTATTCATGAATTTCCTTTGCGAATTATCAATAATACATATGAGGTTGTAGGATTCACGTTTAAATATAAGGACGAAAATGAATATGAGGGATTCGAAGAACTGTATTTAGGAAAACTTCTCTCTGCAAATAAGAATAAAGACGAGAAGGAATACCTGAAACAAAGATTTGTTTCTATGATAAATCCAATTTGTAAGTTTTGGGCAAAACAGATGCGGCTCATTCTTAATGAAAATGTAGAATCTTTACCTAATTTAAAACGACAAGCATGGGAGTATGTGGCATACAAGACATTGAAGATTATTCAAACGTATAAACCTTACGAAAGAGATTGGAAATGGTTGATTGGTAACTGTTATCAAGAGAATCAAATAGAACGTTACATCCATGATTTACTTGGCGACCAAACTCATAGAACCAAGAAACTACGGCAACAATTAGCATTCTTGGTATTTCTGGGCACAGAAGGATATTATGCTATTCAAGCAGATGTCGTTTTAGCCAACGACATAGATGTGTTCATAAAGGAAAATGAAGGAAAGTTCTTTTACGAAAGTGAAAAGAAACGTAATAAACCAACTACGAATTTCAAATTTCAAAAGGAAGATTTGTTGCCTCCACCTATCGCAGATGTTACATTGATGATTGTAAAACGTGAAGACAAGAAGACGTTTGAGAGCAACCCAAAATCTGTTGGGTTGATACCATTTACAGGATTAAGTTCTGGGGAAAGACAAATCGCCTATACATTAGGAAACGTGTTGTATCATCTTGTCAACTTAAATTCAACACTACATGATGTTTCTATAGAAAAAGAACATTTGTCATTTCTAAAATATCACCATGTATGCATGCTCATGGAGATCGGAAGAGCGTCG
>ERZ507590.122-NODE-122-length-21195-cov-6.45393_pt1 | contig 21195 bp, 18 predicted proteins | sample MGYA00513716_ERZ507590 | MGnify/ENA metagenome assembly ERZ507590
ACTTACGAGAGCAAGCTCTCGACACCCATCCTCCAAACTACATAATGGTGATGCAAAGCATCACTAAGCCCACAAAAGAAAAACAAGTAAAAACACAAGAATGTGGGTGAGGACACAATAAAACGGTTGCCTATTTGTTTATATAAAAAACATAACATCTATAATATGTTCTTATATACTACTATTTATTGTTGCCTAATGTTTTGTGTGTGATATATTATTATTTACTATCGTATACGAATCAAGCAATACATTCAGCTTGTGTTTTTATTGGTTTTTCCGGTTGTGTTTTTCGAGAGAGGCGACTGCCTCTCATTCATTTGTGGCATATATGGGCGTGAGAACTTGTTCTCATAAGACCATATATGACACAAAGGAATTGCCGAAGGCTCGAAAAACACAAACGGATTGTGGAGTCAGGTTTTTGTCTAAGCACTGCCTACCATAGCCAATTATTATTTTTTAATTAGTAGTTATTAATTGGCTACGCCCTCAAACTCCTAATTCGTGCGGCGCTTCGCCGCACGCCATATCTGCCAGCTATTGATGATGTTCTGCCAAAGGATGTAACAGCCTGGACCTACGGAGGAGAGGGGCGAGAGATAGGTGCAGGCAATCCAGATGGCGAAGGCAGTGTTCTTCTGACCCAATCCCTGACCAGCATTGACCGTAACACCGAAGCGTCTGCCTATGGCACGACCGCAACCGAACTGGAAGAGGCAGAGCACGAGGGAGAGGAGGGCTATGAGGAGGAGGAAGGAGACGGAGGTGTCGGCGTGCAGGATGTTCTTCATCGTGGTGCCCGAGACGATGAGCAGAGAGCAACCCCAGAGATAATAAGAGAGGTCCTTGACGGAGACAATGCGACGGCACAGACCGTGCATGTAATGCTTGACGATGTAGGCAAGCAACATCGGGATGACCAGCACCGTGAACACCTTATATAATATAAGGGAGAAAGCGGTGATGAAGCCGATGTCGGCTCCCTCGTCGAGCATCGGGAAGCAGATGGGGATGAGAAGGGCGGTGATGAAGTTGGAGAGGAACGTGTAAGTGGTCATCTCCTCAAGGTTGCCGCCAAGCTTCTGCGTCACAACGGGGGCGGCAGAAGCACACGGACTGATGATGCACGTAAGCAATGCCTCGGCAAGAACCAGAGTGCGACCGTGCAGACCCAAGGCAAGGATGGCAGCCATCACAGCCACCACGCAGAACACCTGGAAGACAGCCACCCACCAATGCCATGCCACGGGGCGCATCTTGCGGAAGTCCACCTTGCAGAACGTCACGAAGAGCACGCAGAACATAAACACGGGGAGGAGCGTGGCGAAGACGGGAGAGGCTTTGGTGGCGAATCCGTCAAGGGCGGGGATAAGGGCAAAAATGAGATAGACCCCTATACCCGTGCCGATAGACACGGGAAGGGTCCAGTTCTTTATGAAGTTAAGGATGTTCATGGCTGAATGAATTACGTTCGGGGGTTAGCAGCTGGTCGGAGGTTATTGTCCTCCAAGTCGGTCGAAGAAGACGATTATCTCCTCCCATGTCTTGAAGTCGTCGCTGCCCCACTCTATCGTGGTGCCCATAAACTCGGGTTGCGGTGTGGGAGCAACAAGGTAGTCGCCATAGATAAGTTGACGTTCATTGGTGAAGAGTACGTGTCCCCATGCCGGAGCACTCAGATACTCCTCCACCCATGCCATGTCTGCCACCATCTGCTCGGGAGCGTTGGAGGGCGACGGGGCGAGGATATAGATATTGTAATGTTCGAGCAATGCCTCGTAAGCCTTGTGCATGGAGGCAGTGGCGTGTCCGTAGCTGTCGCGAAGAGTCTGGATGTCGATATAGACAACTGGGCGCTCACGCTTCTCCTGACGGTCGTCGATGTAGCGGATAAGCGGCAACAGATAGTGCATGGCTATCTTATCGGTCAGACGATGTTCGCCGTGGAAGGTGATGGCGTTGGGATAATGGCTGCGGAAGAGGTCGAAGGTGTGGACCACGGGATCGGCATCGCCGAAAAGACCGTATACGCGGTCAGGTTCAGCCAACGATTCGGGGGAGAAGCAATGTGTGGTGGCTTCTGAGTATTCCTTTATCAGACTCTTGGTGACCATGAACTCCTGCACACCGTCAAGACGCGGATTCTGGAAGACCTGCTTGCCGGTGAACTTCGACATCGTCTCGCCCATCTCGAAAGCGGGATTGACAAGGATGCGGTCGAAGCCGTGGAGCTGTTCGGTATACATACCGCCCATTGACGTGCCGATGATAAGGTCGGGCTGCTCCTCGTCCGCCATGGAGCGGAGCATAGCCATCGCCTCCTCGGGATGGATGGGGATGTCGCGTGCTACAACGGTGGCGTTGGGCATGAGATGGCTAAGCATCTCTACTGTGCCGGACTGTGCCGAAGAGGCAAATCCGTGAACGTACATAATCTTCTTGCCCGACATTAGGTCGGGATATTGCTTTTCCATAATGATTTTATATTAGCCTATTAATCCTAACTGATTGAGGAAGATCAGCATGATACATATTGGGCAGACGAAGCGGACTAACAGCAGATAGAGGCTGAAGAAGCGTCCGGAGAGGGTGCCCCAGTTAGTAAATTCGTCGCGAACTGTCTTTCTTGGCGCAAACCATCCGAGATAGATGCAGGTGAGGAAGCCGCCGAAGGGAAGCAGGAGCTGACCCGTCACGAAGTCGAAGACATCGAAGAGCGACTTGCCGCAGACCACAAGCCAGTCTCTGCCGCCGATGGAGAGGGAGCAGAAGGCGCCGATAACGCTGCACACTACGGTGATGACGAGGGCGGCGCGGGGACGAGGCATGCGAAACTCCTCACTGAGGAAAGCCGTGCTGACCTCGTGCAGGGAGATGAGCGACGTGAGGGCTGCAAGCGACAAAAGTATATAGAACAGCACAGCAACAAGCGTGCCGATGAGGGGCATTGAGGCGAATGCCTGCTGGAAAACATTGGGCAGGGTGATGAAGATGAGCGAAGGACCGCTGTCGGGGTTGATGCCAACGGAGAATGCGGCAGGGAAAATCATAAGGCCGGCAAGGATGGCGATGAAGGTGTCGATGGCGATGATGTTGGCAGCGGAGCGCACCAGATTGGTCTGGCGCGAGAAATAAGAAGCGAAGGTGCAGAGACAGCCCATACCGATGGACAGCGAATAGAACGACTGACCCATGGCGGCGAGGAGCATGCTGCCGTTCATCTTGGAGAAGTCGGGACGGAAAAGAAACTCTACGCCTTTGGACGCACCGGGCAACATACACGAGCTGACTACGACGATGAGGAGGAGGATGAAAAGCGTTGGCATCATAGCCTTTGACGCACGCTCAATGCCTTGACGCACGCCACGGATAATGATGAAGTGGGTGGCGGCAAGGATGGCTACTGTCCACAAGACGGGACGCAGCGGGGAGGAGGAGAAGTCGGCGAAGTAACGCGATATGTATGCAGGGTCGCCATTGAGTTCGCCCATAAACGAGGCGAAGATGTATTGCAGACACCATCCCGACACCACAGCGTAATAACCCGTGATAAGGAAACCGGTGAGCACGCCCATATAGCCGACGAAGCGCCAGGGACTGCCGCCGGAGATGCGCGAATAGGCACGTGCTGTGTTGGCAGCGCCGTGTCTGCCGATGATAAACTCGCCGAGAATGCAGGGCAAGCCAAGCAAGAGGACGCAGACAATATAGATGATGATGAACGTGGCACCACCGTTCTGACCTGCCATATAAGGGAATCGCCACACATTACCCAATCCTACTGCTGAGCCGGCGGTGGCGAGCACCATGCCCAGCTTACTTCCAAAATTTACTCTTTGTTCTGACATAATAACTTGATTTTCGATGCAAATGTATGAATTTTTATTTACTTTTGCATCATAATCGAAAGTAAATATGGAATATCTGAAACATTTAGTAAAACACTACCCCGTCTCTTCTTTCTACATTCTGATAATATGGGTGCTCTGCTTCGCAACCGTACCTTCAACGCCGCTTGACGATGTCACGATGATAGACAAGTGGGTGCATATAGCGATGTATGGCGGCACATGCGCCACGATATGGCTGGAGTATATCCGCCGCCACGACCCGCACCGTTTCTCACAAAAGGTGGTGAGCATCGAGGAGGGCGTGACAAGCAAGCCCCCAACCTCCCGCCTGAAGCTCTTCCTCCTCGCATGGTTGGCGCCGGTGGTGATGAGTGGAACGATAGAGATTCTGCAAGCGAACTGCACGGGGGGCAGACGCAGCGGCGACTGGATGGACTTCGCCGCCAACAGCCTCGGAGCAACATTAGGCGCAGTAGTGGGAATCGGGGTGCTGGTATGGCATGCGACGAAGCGTGGCAAGAATTAGAAGATTGGAATGGACATGGTATATAAAAAGAGGCAGGGCTTTGACAAAAACCTTACTCCACAGTCCGTTTATGGGCGCAAATCCTATCGGATTTAAATAAAAGGCTTTACATTAGGTCTTACGAGAACCAGTTCTCGACAACCTAACGTAAAGCCTTTTATTTGTGCACAGCACGCGCCCATAAACGAAAAAACAAAGAAAAACACAAACGGGTGTGTAACACCCGAATTAGGATTTAGGAATTTTGAGTTTTGAATTATTCTCGGCTTCGCCTGCGATTTTGAATTATTCAATTCTTAATTGGAAGATTTCGTTCTATTAATTCAAAACAGGACAGTTCACAATGCGCCTTGGCGCATAATTCAAAACTCAAAATTCAAAATTCCTAATTCGGACGGCGGGTGCCGTCCGCCACCTTGTGTTTTGTTTGTTTTTCCTTTTGTTGGCACAGTGATGCTTCGGCATCACTCATGATATCGTTTGGAGGATGGGTGTCGAGAGCAACGCTCTCGTAAATCCCATTCGCCAAACGATATTATGAACCCGAAGGGTGTGACAACAAAAGGTATGTGGATAAATGTTTTTGTCAAAGCACTGCCAAACACAGCAGACATTCTCACAGATAAATATCTGTTTGAGGCCACGCTAAAATAAAAAAGGATTCCGCTTTGCAGCAGAATCCTTTTTTATTTCTTTTCGTGTGGTCAAACCGTTCCGAATTACTCGCCAGTGATGACACGACGCTCAGCGATACGAGCCTTCTTACCAGTGAGCTTGCGGAGATAGTAAAGCTTGGCGCGGCGAACCTTACCGTGCTTGTTGATCTCGATGCTGTCGATGTTCGGTGACTCGATGGGGAAGATACGCTCTACACCTACTGTACCAGACATCTTGCGAACGGTGAAGCGCTTCTTGTCGCCATGGCCAGAGATCTTGATAACTACGCCACGATAGAGCTGGATACGCTCCTTTGAACCCTCGATAATTTTGTAAGCGACTGTGATTGTGTCACCAGAGCGGAACTCCTGGAACTTCTTGCCGGTTGCAAATGCTTCTTCAGCAACTTTAATTAAATCCATTGTAAATTTTGATAATTAAATTTGTTTTATCGTTCTCGCGCAACTTAACTGGGCTACTCTTCTTCCCGTCATCGGTTACGCCGAAAAGCGGATGCAAAGTTACGACTTTTTCGCCTAACCCACAAGTTTTCAATGCTTTTTTAACTTTTAAGCCATCGAAAGTCCCGACTTATATAAAAACAAAAACGGTTGTGACATCCGTTTTGCGGAATATCACAACCGTTGTATGGGTTTTCGTAGTGTCCTGCTATGCAGTCACTGTATGAAGCTCCCCTAATTACTCGCCAAGGCTGATAGCCTCCTGAGGACATACGCTTGCGCATGTGCCGCACTCTGTGCAGAGATCAGGGTTGATTGAATACTTTTCGCCTTCAGAGATTGCCTCTACCGGGCACTCGCCAATACATGTACCGCATGCGATGCAGTCGTCACCAATTACGTAAGCCATAATTAAAATCTATTATAAATTGTTATTAATGTTAATTCGTTCGGGTTGTTCAGGCAGTTGGTTCTTACTACCTATTTTTGAACGTCGCAAAGTTAATAATTTTCTTCGATATACCTACAAGTGGGTATGGATTTTAACATATTTATACTTATATTCTTCCTCACCTGTGGCTTCTCTCACAATAAGCGAGCCTTTTTTGCGTTATATAGATTAAGATGAGACACGCACATTACATACTATATATATTATTGGCGACTTTCCTCGCCTTGCCGTTGAGGCTGTCCGCACAGGACCGCACAGTGCAGAACCGTCCCTATACTGACTTGCGCCCGTTCCATTTCGGTGTGATTGTGGGTACGCATCTGCAGGACATAGAGCTGCGCAATGTTGGTCCGCAGACCATTACGTACGCTGACGGCACCACGGCTGAGACGCTTGTCACGACGGAACAGAGCCGTTGGGATCCGGGCATTAATGTTGGTGTGCTCGGCGAGTTACGCCTGCACGAGCATTTCCAGTTGCGTATTGCCCCGACAATGTATTTCGGCGCACGCCACATTGTCTTCCATGACCTTCTCAACGTGGACAACAGCGGACGCCCTGCGGAGGTGCGTCAGGACATGAAGTCGGCGTATATCACCACGTCTTGCGACCTGATATTCTCCGCTCCACGCTTCAACAATCACCGTCCTTACCTCATGGCTGGCGTCGTTCCGATGCTCAATCTTACGGGTAAGAACAGCGATTATCTCAGGCTGAAGCGATATAATCTCTCAATGGAGGTGGGCTTAGGCTGCGACTTCTATCTGCCTTTCTTCAAGTTGCGCCCCGAACTTAAGTTTGTCTACGGACTTGGCAACGCCCTCGACACCAATCACTACAAGGATCTGCGCGACAAGAACATGCTCAAATACGCGCAGTCTGTGGACGATGCCCGCCAGAAAATGATAGTGCTCAACTTCTATTTTGAGTGATAAACGATAATTATACGATTTCTATTATACGATTTGTATAATCGGTTGGTTTTTTATATCTTTGCATACAATGTAGACATCCAATAGTTTAAGATTATGGCAAGAGTAAAAAATCCATTTGTAGTGACAGGCAAGATAGAACGCGAGTACTTCTGTGACAGAGTGGAGGAGTCGCGCAAGATAGTCAAGTCTATCAATAACGGCAATAACATAGTGCTTATTTCGCCACGCAGAATGGGCAAGACGGGATTGATGCGCTATTGCTATGACTTCGAATTCGGTAAAGACGAATACTATACCTTCTTCATTGATATCCTTCATACAACGAGCCTACAGGAATTTACTTATCTTCTTGGCAGAAAAATATACGAAACAGTATTGCCCAAGAGCAAGAAGATGATGACGGCTTTCATACATACTCTTAAATCAATTAGCGGTCAGTTCGGTTTCGATCCGATATCTAACACCCCGACTTTCAATCTTAGTCTGGGCGACATCGTACGTCCGGAACTAACGCTGGAAGAGATATTTCTCTATCTCGAACAGGCAGACCGTCCTTGTATAGTTACGATAGACGAATTTCAGCAGATATCCAAATACCCCGAGAAGAACGTGGAGGCTCTTTTGCGCACACATGTACAGGGGATGACCAACTGCCAATTTGTATTCGCTGGCAGCGAATACCACATTATGCAAGAAATGTTTCTGTCTACTGCCCATCCTTTCTATAATAGTGCCGACATCCTTGAACTGAAGCCAATAGAGAATAATGTGTATGCCGACTTTGTGGAATTGTGGATGGAACGCTACGGACGCACCGTCACAAGAGAATTGACGGACACAGTCTACCGTCTGTTTCGTGGAAATACCTATGGCATGCAGAAGACGTTCAATGAGCTGTTCGCTATAACGGACGAGGGCGACGTATGCGCTATGGAGAATGTCTTGCTTGCCATCAATAACATCATAGAAGCAAAGGAACCGCTGTTTCAGGAGTTGCTGTCGAACATACCCGAGAAACAGAAGCCATTACTCTATGCTATTGCCAATGAAGGTGAAGTGGAAAAGATAACATCAGCGGCATTCATCAAAAAACACAAACTCGCTTCGGCAAGCGCTAATCAATATGCTGCTAAACAGTTGATGGCAAACGGGGTGATAACAAAATTGCATGGCAAATATTCTCTCAACGAACAGTTCTTCGATTTGTGGATAAACAAAACATACGGAGAGGGAATAATGAGAGCCTGAAAGAACGCTTTATCTAATTAGCATAAGCGTTCTCTCAGGCTGCTTTCGTGTATTTTCTGATTCCTTACCTGGTGCATTCACCGATAAACTCCTTCATTTCTGCCTCGTGCTCACGTGCCTTGAGGAAGAGCTGCCATTGGTTTTGTGCTCTTACGAGATTGTGTTCGGCGAACTGGCATTTCCAGTAATGGTCGCCTGATACGTAGTCCCAAAGGAAGCGGACGCACTGCATGTATGGGAAGAGTTCGGCGGCGTAGGGTAGGAGCGACACTTCCAACGGCGTAAGGAACGCCCCTGCCGTCTCGAGATATCCACGTGTGAAGGCGCGGAAGATGTCCATTCGGAAGTCAATCTTGTCAAGCTCTGCCGAGTCTTCAGCCACTGTGTTGGCGGCTGTGCGCAGGAAATCGCCGTAATCGCTTGAGAAGAGTGACGGCATGACGGTGTCGAGGTCGATGACGCAGAGCACGTTGCCTTCCGTATCGAACATCACGTTGTTCACCTTCGTGTCGCAATGGCATACGCGCAGAGCCAGCTTGCCCTCACGAAGGAGGCGTTCGCCCTGACACATCTCGTCCATATACGATTCAATCTGATTCACAAATTCAGCCACGGAAGCTGCACGTCCTACAGGATCGCGTCGCAGAACGTCGCGCAGCTGGTCGCGTCGCAGCTCCATGTTGTGGAACGACGGGATGGTTTCGCCCAGCTGGTCAGCCACATCAGTAAGCATCGACTCGAAGTTGCCGAAAGCGTTGCCGGCGTTATAAGATGATGTCTCGTCCACCTTCTCAATGGTAACGGCGTTGCTGATGAATACCGACACGCGCCAGTACTCGTCCTTCTCCTCGTCATAATAGAAAGTCTTGCCCTCCTTGGTGGGCAGGAAAGTCAGCACACGGCGGTCGATGTCGGGAGTGCCGGCCTTCTCAAGCTGTCGGCGAATGTGTCCGGTCACCACCTCGATGTTATGCTGCAACAATGGCACGTCAGTGAAGATATGATGGTTGATGCGCTGCAGCACATAGTCATGCTCTGCGGGTTCGGCTGTCGTAATCTTGTAAGTGTCGTTTATCAGACCGTTGCCGAGAGGCGAAATCTGGCTGATGGTGCCCTGAATGGCGAATTGGCTTGCAATGTTCTTGATATGTTCCATAAGTTTGTTTTAGTAGTATAAGGGCGTCAATCCTTAAAATTCTCCTGTCCGTCCGCCTCTCCGTTAAGCGCATCCTTGAACGCTTCCCAGTTCTGGAAGCCCACAAGCAGCGAAATCTTGTCGAGAGTTTCACGTTTAGGTTTCTCCGTACCCTTGATGTAAAGGGCAAGTTTGTCGAGGGCGCGAACCTTCTGCGGTATGCGTCCAATCTCATGCTCTACGGTGTCAAACAGTTTCTTTAATGCGTAATTCATAATACATAACGTCCTTAAAGCGTAATATTTGGGGCAAATGTACTGATTTTTAGTGGAAAAATAGTAATTTTGCAGACATATTTTTCATTCTTATAATCACTGTATGAAAGAATTAGCACTTAAGTACGGATGCAATCCGAACCAAAAGCCCTCCCGCATCTACATGGAGGAAGGCGAACTCCCCATCGAAGTACTCAACGGCCGTCCCGGCTACATCAATTTCCTTGATGCCCTCAACTCATGGCAGCTTGTGAAGGAACTGAAGGCAGCCACCGGTCTGCCCGCCGCAGCGTCTTTCAAGCACGTCTCTCCCGCAGGAGCCGCAGTAGGCTTGCCTTTGAGCGACACGCTGAAGAAGATTTATTTCGTTGACGACGTGAAGATAGAGTTGTCTCCGATTGCATGCGCTTATGCACGTGCCCGCGGCGCCGACCGCATGAGCTCTTACGGCGACTTCGTGGCTCTTAGCGACACTTGCGACGCTGCCACAGCCACACTTATCAAGCGTGAGGTGAGCGACGGCGTAATCGCACCCGACTTCACTCCCGAGGCTATCGAGATTCTGAAGGCAAAGCGCAAGGGCACATACAACGTGATAAAGATAGACCCCGCTTACGTGCCCGCACCGATAGAGCACAAGCAGGTGTTCGGCGTTACCTTCGAGCAGGGACGCAACGAGGTTCGTCTGGACGATCCGAAGCTCTTCGAGAACATCCCCACAAAGGCAAAGAACTTCACTCCCGACGCCATCCGCGACCTTATCATCTCGCTCATCACACTGAAGTATACACAGTCGAACTCTGTATGCTACGTGAAGGACGGCCAGGCCATCGGCATCGGTGCCGGACAGCAGAGCCGCATCCACTGCACACGCCTCGCCGGTAACAAGGCTGACATCTGGTGGCTGCGCCAGCATCCGAAGGTGATGAATCTTCCCTTCGTGGACAACATCCGCCGCGCTGACCGCGACAACACCATCGACGTATATATCTCTGAGGACCATGACGACGTTCTGCGCGACGGAACATGGCAGATGTTCTTCAAGGAGAAGCCCGAGGTGCTCACAATGGAGGAGAAAAAGGCATGGATAGCCGAGAACCGCGGTGTGGCTCTTGGTTCGGACGCTTTCTTCCCGTTCGGCGACAACATCGAGCGTGCTCACAAGAGCGGCGTAGAGTATATAGCACAGGCTGGCGGTTCGGTACGTGACGACAATGTCATCGACACTTGTGACAAGTACGGCATCACAATGGCGTTCACCGGCGTGCGTCTGTTCCATCATTGATAAAAACAATTCTAACTTCTTATTTTTCTTAATAACAGATTATGAGCAAAGGCGACGATATAGACGCAATCATTGCCAACGGCATCTCTTGGGGTCGCGGTGGAGCAAGCAGCTCTTCCAAGAACGACGACAAGGTGAAGACGAAGGCAAAGAAGAAGAAGTACATCACCGGTGCCCATGGCAGCGGTTCGGCTCGTCAGAAGGCTAAGTACCGTGAGCAGCGAGCCAACAGAAACAAGAAGTAACATCAACTATCCTATAAACGTCAAGGGTGTGCAGCCGACCGTCAGGTCAGGCTGCACACCCTTGATTGTTTTTGCGGTATACGGTTGTTTGTTGTTTGTCGGACGGTTCTTACTTAGCCTTATCCAGCTTCATTGTTATCTTTCCCACGAAGATGGCGTGCTTGCCGTTCTGGTCGTCCGGAATCATTCGTCCATCGGCATTCTTCGCGTACTTCAGCGTTGTGAAGTAAGAATGGGAGTGGCCGCCGAGCACGATGTCGATGTCGTGGTTGCGGGCAATCATGTCCTCGTCATCCACGTTCTGCGCCAGTCCCCATCCGAGATGCGAGAGGCATATCACCACGTCGCACTTCTCCTCCTTCTTCAGTTTCTTTGCTATGCGGTCAGCAGTCTCAACGGGGTCAAGGTATTTCACGCCCACACACTTGTTTTCGTCCACCAGTCCCAACATCTGCGGGCAGATGCCGAGAACGCCGATGCGCAGTCCGTTGCGCTTCAGAATCACGTAAGGCTTGACGATGCCCTCTACGGGAGTGCCCGTAAAGTCGTAGTTGGCGCATACCACGGGGAACTTCGCCATGCGGAAGATGCGTGCCATGTTGTCCAGTCCGTAGTCGAACTCATGGTTGCCGATGGTCACGGCGTCATACTTCATCATGTTCATCAGTCCAATCTCCACATCGCCCTTGTATATCGTGTAGAACGGCGATCCCTGCGAGAAGTCGCCGCTGTCGAAGAGCAGGAGGTCTGGATTCTTCTCGCGTTCCTGATTTATCATTGCCACACGTCTTACGAAGCCGCCGCGTCCAGCCACGAGAGTGTCCTGCAGGTTGGGATTGAGCGGCAGGATGCAGGAGTGTGTGTCGTTGGTGTGGAGTATTTCGAGTGTCTTCTGCGCTGCAGCCGTCAGCGTGACGAGGCAGAGACACGCCGCCACGAATATCTTTCTTATTGCCATTGATTTCATGTGTTTTCGCTTGTTATTGTCCATTGTTATCTTACTTCACGGTGATGCGTCCCTCCACCTTCGAGCTTACCTCCTTGCCCTTTGACTGAGCGTCCTGGAAGAATTTCTCGATGAGATATCTGACGTTGTTCTCCTCGTCTTGCGGCGACACCACGTCCTTCTTTTTCTTGAATGCTCCCATGTGGTCGTTGCCTTGTGCCACATAGTCGAGTGTGGCGATGCGGTAGTTGGCAGCCGGGTCAATCGGCTTGCCGCCAACTGTGGCTGACAGCAGCTTGCCGTCGCGCGTAATCTCAAGGCGCACCTCATGGCTGACGCCTTCGCCTTTACACAGAGCAATCTGCGTGAACAGCTCCGTCACCTCCTCGCCGGTAAGTGTCAGAAAGCAAATTTTGTTCTCGAAAGGTGCCACGTCAAGGATGTCGCCCTTCGTGACGGCTCCCTTCGTGATAGCGGCACGTATGCCACCTATATTATACACGGCGAAGTCGGGTTTCTCATTGAAAGCCTTGCTGCTCCATATCAGCACGTCGGCAAGGAGATTGGAAAGCTCGCTCTCCGGTCGGTGAGTGGACATATCGTGAGCAGCATATCCCATAACCGGACTCATCATAGCATCCACGCGCTCCTTATACGGAGCCAGAAATGCCACAGCCTCCTGGTTCTGTGCGTTGTCATAGCGCGAGTCGATGAGTATGCGTGAGCGTTCGACGCCCGTGATGGTGTAGTGGTGTGTGGCGCACGACGAAGCGAGTAGCGCCGTCGTGGCAAGTGTGAGCAAAATCTTGGATCTATTCATATCTAATTGGTTAACTATGGCAAAAATACAAATAAAAACCGAAACATCGGTAGCGTTTGAGAAATACTTTGGGATAAGCATGACAATATTTGCATGCTTACTTTATCACCCACTCTGCGAAGTATAGATTCTTTTCCGTAAGTTTCGGTATCTGACATATTTTTTGTAATTTAACGCCCTGTTAAGCAATACGTCACTATTAAGAGCAAAACTGAATGAAAAACCTATATACAATTATCCTCCTCACCCTTCTTTCGCTGTTGATGCCATCCTTGGCTGCTGCCCAGAGCTTCTATAATGTCAGCATTGCCGACGCCTCCACTGTGTACTCCATAGCGCAGGACGAGCAGGGCATTATGTGGTTCGGCACAGACCACGGACTCTACGCCTACGACGGCTACCGATCAGTTCCGCACAATACGGATGCGGACGGGACGCCGGTTTTCACGCGTGTCCACTCTATATGCATCTTCAAGGACATGCTATATATGGCTACGGAGTGCGGACTGATGGCGTACGATATCCGCCGAGGACGTTATGCAGAGCGGACTTCCGGCGACAAGGGCGAGATGCGTGCCGTGACGATATACGGCGGACGACTGTGGTATGGAGGTGCGCAGGGGCTCTTCAGCCGTGACTTGCAGACAGGCACGAAGCGTACGGAGAACGCCCGGCTGCATGATGTATATTCGCTGCTGCCTACTCGTCATGGTCTGCTCGTCGGCACCTTGACCGGTCTGACCGTCCTGCGTAACGGCAAGGTTCAGCCCATACGCATAGGGGAGGGGAGCCAGCCGCTCGTCAATGCGCTTCTTGGCGACGGTGGATCGGCATGGATCGGTACGGAGGGTGCTCTTTACTGGTACGACGGAAAGCGTCTTGAAAACATCAGCCCGCTGTCGGGCAATTCGGTGAAGTCGCTCTCGGTATGCGCAGGTCTTATATATGCCGGTACGGACAATGGTCTGTATATATACAATAAGAAGGACAAGACCGTAAGGCATGCCCTGCACGACTCGCGTTCGCCGCACTCCATTGCCAACAACATCGTGTGGGCTGTCTTCTCTGACCGATGGGGCAATCTTTGGGCTGGCACCGACCAAGGCGTGTCCGACCTGAGGAAACGCCGCTTCTATGACTACATACCGCTTAGCGATCTGACCAATACGGGTGAAGGCAACTGCCTGCACCTCATCTATCGTGGTTTGGACGGCAGGATGTGGCTCGGTGGCACCAACGGCCTGATAACTTATGGTGCCACGCATGGATATATGCCTGACGATATGAACGGCATAACGTGGTTTCGTCAGAGTTCGCCGACTCACTATATGTCGCACAACCGCGTCAGACGGGTGTATACCGATACGGACGGACGGGTGCTCGTATGCACCGACCACGGCATCAACATATACAATCCGCAGACACGCCAGATGCGTAACGTCATCGTCACCGACCAGTCACGCCGTTACACCACGGCTTGGGCTTACGACATCATTGACGACGGAAAAGGACGTTACTGGATTTGCTCGTACATGGGTGGCGTGTTTGTGATAAGCAAGAAGAAGTTGCTCGGCGCCACTACGCCCACCGTCATGGCTGACCGACATTTCCTGAAGGAACTGCAGGGCATGCACGTATTGCAGCTCGTGAAGGACGGACGCGGAATGATATATGCACGTATGTACGACCGCGGACTTGACCGAATCAGTTCCGCCACAATGCGGGTGGAGCATCTTGTGGGCAAGGACCGTCTTGTCAGCGACCTCATTGTCGACCGACGGGGCAACGTGTGGGCGGCGATGAAAGGCGAAGTGCGCTGTTTCGGACCGGAGTCGGCTGCTGACCGTTCGCTGCACATAACCGGATATGACGCTGCGGACGCTGCCATGCTGTGTGATGTGGAAGGCAATGTCTGGGCTGTCATGGGTTCGGACTGTTGCATATTAGGCAAGGACGGCAAGACCACGCGCTTTGCCGTGCCCGGATTCCGTCCGCTGGCAATATGCTATGACCCCGTGTCGCGCAGCGTATTGCTTGGAGGCAACGACGCTGTGGTGAGCATACCCATTGCCAACGTCATTCATGGCGGCACGGATAAGGGACATCGAGGCAAGCTGTTTCTGTCAGGTGTGATGGTGGACGGAAAGCAGTTCACCTCCGACGATGGTTATCCTACGTATCTCTCTGAAATGACGCTGACGGCAAGACAAAACAACGTGACGTTCCAGCTGACCGACCTTCCGCAGTTAGGACAGCAACCGTGCGTCTATGCTTACCGCCTCAAGGGAGTGGACCGCACATGGCAGTATATCCACGGCGAACGGTTGGACATCAGTTACAACGCGCTGCCGCCTGGAGACTATACGCTGGAGGTGCGTCTGGTGGACGGACAGGGCGAGGCGAAGGAAGAGGTGATGGCGTACGGCGTTACCATTCTGCCGCCATGGTATCTCTCGGTTTGGGCAAAGATTGTCTACCTTATTATATTAATATGTCTGGTGGTATGGGTGATGAAGTTCTGGATGATGCGCCGCCGTCTGCGTGAGGAGCGCGAGGCAAAGGAGCGTATCATGCAGGAGTCGGCTGCACGTTCGCAGTTCTTCGACAATCTGTCTGTCCAGCTGAAGAAGCCGCTCACGGCGCTCTTCGGCGCGGTGCTCAATATGCTCCGTGCAGAGAATGACACAGCCAATATGCGTTCTCTTGAGAATATGCGTCGCGATGTGGTGGACATCAATTCGCTCATGTATAAGGCTCTTGATATGCAGCAGACCTCAGACCATAAAGCATCGGTGGCTACCACTACCATTGACATTGCCGACTTCTGCCGACGTGCTGCCGAGGACGCACGCGCCAAGTACGGCAAGACGGTGGAGATTGGTTATCGCACCAATGTGCCGAAGGTGTATGCTGACTTGGATGTCGCTCGCCTGCAACTTGTCATTGACCAGCTTATCGACTTTGCCGCTCGTAATCGTGCTGCCGATTCTGCTGTCAGCATAGCCGTGTCGGCTGACAAGGATAAGGTGGATGTCGTGGTTGGCATTCCCGGACTGACAATAGCTGAGGCTGACATGCCCTTCGTATTCAACCGTTATTTCTCCGTTGGTGGCAATGCGCAGACAGCCGACGTCAATACGCTCGCCCTTGTCAATGAGTTTGCCAAGCAGAACGGGGCACAGGCAGCTGTGGATAGTGACAACGAAGGCACGGATGTGACGATGACTTTCGCTTCTGCATACGTGGAAAGTGCAGGGCAGGAGGCGTCTGACAGCAAGCCGATGGCTGTGAAGAAGAACGACGCTGACTCTGTGGATGCCCGTCTGCTTGCCAAGATTACGGATATGGTGGAGGCACATATCGCCGATTCTGACTTTAATGTAACCCGACTGCAGGAGTCGCTTGAGATAGGATCAAAGCTGCTCTATCGTAAGGTGAAGCAGATGACGGGCAAGACGCCCGTGGAATTTATCCGCCACATACGCTTGCAGCGTGCTTCGGTGCTGCTGCGTGAGGGACGCTTCTCGGTGTCCGAGGTAATGTATATGGTGGGATTCTCCAATTCCAGCTACTTCTCGAAGTGCTTCCAGAAGGCATACGGCATCACTCCTGCGGAATATGCTCGTCAGTAGAACGGAACAAACTATTTAATTAAAATATAATCATACTATTACAATGACAAAGATTTTCAACAGACTGTTGCTCCTCGCATGCCTTATGGCACCGACGGCGGCAACGGCACAGGTGTGCCTTGTAAGCAAAGGCAAACCGCAGGGACGTATTGTCCTTGCTGAGGATAACGACGTGAACCGCAAGGCGGCGAAGATGTTGCAGCGTTTCGTACGCGAGACGTCTGGTGCCGAACTTGACATCACAGCCACAGCCAAACGCGCCAAGAACGATGTGGTGATAGGCGGGAAGACAACGGAGGCTACGGACGACGGATACGTCATTGACAGTACGCGTGGCGCTCTCGCCATAAAGTCGGCAGGCGGCAAGGGTGCCATATACGGCGTGTCGGCTTTGCTGGAGAAATGTATGGGCGTGGACTATCTTGCCAAGGACTTCTATACGCTTACTCCGTCGGCGGACATCCGCATTCCGGAGATGCACGTGGCGGAAAGCCCGGCGTTCCGTTTCCGCCAGACCTTCAGCTATTCCAACAACGACAGCACTTACCGCGACTGGATGAGGCTGCAGGACCACAGCGAGCTGTTCGCCAACAATATGTGGGTGCATACGTTCGACCGACTCCTGCCGTCGAAGGTGTATGGCAAGGAGCATCCGGAGTATTACTCGTTCATCAGCGGCGAACGACGTCCCGGCAATCACAGCCAGTGGTGTCTCACCAATCCTGATATCTTCGAGATCGTGGCCAGTCGCATCGACTCCATTTTCAAGGCCAATCCCGGACGCAACACCATTTCCGTAAGCCAGAATGACGGCAACGACACTTACTGCCAATGCCCGGAATGTAAGAAGGTGAACGAGTATGAGGGATCGCCGTCAGGTTGTTACATAAGATTTCTTAATAAGTTGGCAGAGAGATTCCCCGACAAGCAGTTCTCCACGCTTGCCTATCTCTTCACCATGCACCCGCCAAAGCATGTAAAGCCGTTGCCTAACGTCAACATCATGCTCTGCGACATCGACTGCAAGCGCGAGGTGCCGCTCACGGACAATGAGTCGGGACGCGACTTCGTAAAGGCAATGGAGGGTTGGGCTAAGATATCCAACAACATCTTCGTGTGGGACTATGGCATCAATTTCGACAATGTGGTGGCGCCGTTCCCTAACTTCCATATCCTGAAGAAGAACATACAGCTCTTCAAACGCAATCACGCTACGATGCTCTTCGAACAGGTGAACGGTTCGCTCGGCACCGACTTCTCGGAGATGCGGGCTTATATGATTGGTAAGCTGATGTGGAATCCAGAACTGGACGCCGACTCATTGATGAAGACTTTCATGAAGGGATATTACGGTCAGGCTGCTACATATTTATATAGGTATCAGCAGATGCTGACAGGAGCGTTGCTCTCGTCAGGCACGCCGCTGTGGATTTACGACTCGCCGATAACTCATAAGAACGGTATGCTGAACGCCAACCTGCGCAAGGCGTACAACGAACTCTTCGATGAGGCGGAGAAGGCGGTGGAGGCAGACTCGGCACTCCTGGCGCATGTCCGAATAGCACGACTGCCGCTCAGATACAGCGAGCTGGAGATTGCACGTACGGAGAACGGTGGCGACAAGGCTGAAGTGGAGAAGGCGCTCGATACGTTCCAGAAGACTTGTGCCATGTACGGCGTGACGACGCTTAATGAGCGTAACAATAATGTGGACGACTACTGCCGACTCTATCGTGAGCGATTCCTGCCGAGCGACGTGAAGAACAAGGCGGCTGGCGCAAAGGTAACGTGGAACATTCCGCCGCAGGAGAAATACCAGCCCATCGCAGACAAGGCTCTTACCGACGGACTATACGGAGGTACCACCTACGTGGAGAGTTGGGTGGGATGGAACGGCGAGGATGCCGACTTTGTCCTTGATATGGGCGAGACTAAGACCGTGCGACAGGTCAGCACCGACTTCCTGCATCAGCTCGGAGCATGGATTCTGCTGCCTAAGAGCGTGGCTTATTATGCCAGCGAGGACGGCAAGACGTATAGCTTGATGGGCACTCGTGATTTTGCGGAAGACCGCGACATCAGCGTGAAGTTCGTTCCTGCCGTCGTAAGTCTTGACAAACCTGTCAAGGCCAGATACATCCGTGTGGTGGTGAAGACTCTCGGTCTGTGCCCCGACTGGCATTATGGTGTGGGCTATCCTGCATGGTTCTTCCTTGACGAGGTGGTTGTGGAATAATGTTCCCTTACGCGTACATTTAATATATAGATAACATATACATTATTATATATATCGTATCACAATGATGAAACTGAAAAACATATTCATTCTTGCTGCTGTGTCGCTGATGTCAGCGATGGCTGTCGCTCAGAACGTAGCGATTATCCCTCAGCCGTGTCATATCGAGCAGCAGAATGGCACCGTTGTGCTTGGTGCCAAACCCACGGTTGAAGTGGACGATGCGTCGCTTATGCCGGCGGCGCAATACCTCTCTGACGCTTTCGAGGCTCAGACAGGAACGAAGCTAAAAGTAGTTTCGAAGGGTGGCGACATCCGTCTTTGCCTTGTAAAGGATGGTGAAGAGGGCGCTTACTCGTTGAAGGTGGAGCGTGGTGGAGTCACCATGTCTGGCTCTGGATATACGGGAATGATAAACGCTATTGCCACATTGCGACAGCTTCTGCCCGTGGTAAAGGGAGAGAAGGTGGCGTTGCCGAAGATTAATGTCAGCGACCGTCCGCGATATGGATGGCGCGGACTGATGGTCGACTGCTCGCGACATTTCTATACCGTTGACGAGCTGAAGAAGCTCATTGACGTGATGGCTTACTATAAGCTCAACCGCTTTCACTGGCATCTTACGGACGACCAGGGATGGAGAGTGGAGGTGAAGCGTTATCCGTTGCTGACCGTAAAGGGAGCATGGCGACGCTTCAACAATCAGGACTCGCTCTGTATGGCTAATGCCGCTAAGGAGGATATGCCCAACCTGCTGCTGCCGGAGTCGAAGATTAGGACAGCTGCGGACGGAACGCAGGAGTATGGCGGCTTCTATACGCAGGACGACGTGCGAGACATCGTGGCGTATGCTGCCAAGAGAGGCATAGATGTGGTGCCTGAGATAGATATGCCGGGTCATAGCCTCGCTGCCATCGAGAGTTATGACGGACTCTCTTGCTTCAATCAGACGGGGTGGGGCAGACTCTTCACCACGCCGATGTGTCCGGGAAAGGACAAGATGCTCGAGTTCTGCCGCAATGTGTGGACGGAGATGTTCGCTCTCTTCCCCTTCGAGTATGTACATATCGGAGGCGACGAGGTGGATATGAAGAACTGGAAGAAGTGTGCGGACTGCCAGAAGAGAATGGCGGACAACGGGCTTACCACAGAACCGCAGCTTCAGACTTGGTTTAATCATTACATGGAAGCCTTCTTCCGTGAGAACGGCAAGAAGATGATAGCTTGGGATGATGTCATAGATGGAGGACTGTCGCCATATACCACTGTGATGTGGTGGCGATCATGGTTGCCGAAGGGACCAAAGAAGGCGACGTCGCACGGCAATGATCTTATTGACGTACCCGTATCGTTCTTCTATCTCAGTACGAGGGAGGACGACACTAAGTTGCCCGGCATATATAACTTTAATCCTTACGAAACGCTTAACGACAACGAGGCTAAGCTTGTGAAGGGCATTCATTCTTGCCTCTGGGGAGAAAGGGTGGCTTCTGTGGAGAGAATGTGGTATCAGCTCTTCCCCAGACTCACAGCGGTGGCTGAGAAGGCATGGAGTATGCCGGAGCGTATGAATTATGATGACTTCACGCAGCGATTGCTCGCGCAGCTGCCCAGGCTTGAGGCGATGGGAGTGAAGTATAGGCTTCCTGACCTTACCGGACTCAATCGTGGAAATGTTTTCGTCTCTACGGATACGGTGAAGGTGTTCTGCATTGATCCGTCTGTTACAATAAGGTATACTAAGGACGGTACGATGCCACAGCAGACATCGCCGGTTTATACCGGACCGATGGCTGTGACTGAGACCACGCATTTCGTGTTCCGTGCATTCGGAAGGGACGGCAGAAAGGGTGACGCTTTCCGCTCTGACTTTGTGAAGGACCAGCTTCATGAGGCTGTAACCACAGAACAGCAGCTTCAGACCGGACTCTCCAATCTATGGTATGACTATCCGGGAGATTGGTGTAAGGGCATAGAGGAGGCGCCGCTTAAAGGCGAATACGTCACCGATGGTGTCTGCATACCTAAGGAAGCAAAGGAAAATATAGGTCTGGTCATAACCGGATACTTGGAAGTTTCGGAAGACGGAGTCTACACTTTCTGCCTTTATTCAGATGATGGAAGCCAGCTTACGGTAGACGGAGTGATGGTTGTTGACAATGATGGTATGCACGATGCGCGTGAATTGGTGGGTCAACATGCTATGAAAAAGGGTCTTCATCCCATCCGTGTGCTCTATTTCGACCATAATGGTGGCGACTTGAGGCTGAAAGTGGAGGACAAGCACGGAAAGGAAGTAAAGGTCAGATACTGGCATTAATGTTGTAAAATCAAGGTAAAAGCGCCCTAAAACGTGCTTTTACCTTGATTTTAGTCAATTTAAGGCTGAAAAGTGTAAGTTTTTGCAAACTTTTTTGTCGAAAGTCTTGCAGGATTAACTTTTTTGCTATACCTTTGCAAACGCTTTCGAGAACAAACGAAACCTCAAG
>ERZ507590.147-NODE-147-length-18719-cov-5.58648_pt1 | contig 18719 bp, 8 predicted proteins | sample MGYA00513716_ERZ507590 | MGnify/ENA metagenome assembly ERZ507590
AGGGAAGACTGGATTTGTGTATTCGCTAAAAATATCATTATTACGTTTATCCCAGTTCAAGTAAATCTTTGTCCGTCAAGAAATCCAACAACCCAACAGTCAACACTCCAAGTTCGTCCTCCTTGCGATGAATATCATCACCTACAATGACAATCTTACGGAAGTGGTCATTGATTGACAATAAAGGACGTCGCTCTTGCTGTTCCTTTTCTGGCGTAGGCATGTGAAAAGCCGACTGGATATACACTCTGTATGGAGGACGGTTTACCACAAAGTCTACCTCCAACTGTTTTCTGACAAACTTACCGTTCTCATCCTTGCCACCAAGTTCAACCAATCCTACATCAACATTATATCCACGACTGCGAAGCTCATTATAGATAATGTTCTCCATAATGTGCGTTTCCTCTTGTTGGCGGTAGTTTAGAATGGCAGCACGAATACCGATGTCTGCGAAGTAGTATTTCGTCTCGGTACCAATATATTTTCTGCCTTTCACATCATAGCGTAAGGCTTCTTCTATCAAGAAAGAGTCTTTCAGATAGTCAATGTATTGTTTTATAGTGTCCCTTTTTATGGTTACCCCTTGTGCAGATTGAAAGGTATTGGCTATTCTCGTTGGATTGGTTGACGAACCAATGCCCGAGGCTATTACACGCACCAATTCCTTCATTCCTTCAGGATTACGCAGATGATTACGCTCAATTACGTCACGCAGATAGGTCGTTTCATACAGACCACGCAAATAGTCTGTTTTCTTTTCTTCCGTTTCAAGCAAAGCTACCTGTGGCAGTCCTCCAAAAGTATAGTAATCCAACCAAGCTTTGCGTATATCGCCACCAATACCACTAAAGTATTCGTCAAAGGTGAGAGGCCAGATGCGTATCTCGTCACCTCTGCCTCGGAACTCAGTCACAACATCACTTGACAGGAAACGAGAGTTTGAGCCCGAGACATACACGTCCACATTTCTCATGTGTGTCAAGCTAAGAATAACCTCCACAAATTCTTCTACCAGCTGCACCTCGTCCAAGACTACGTAATAAGGATTACCATCATCCACTACCTTTGAGTCTATATAGTCGAGCAAGGCATCTGGCTTTCTCAACCGCCTGTTTCGAAAATCATCAAGTTGTATTTCGATGATGTGACTATCAGTCACCCCATGTTCCAACAACCAGTTATGCCAGATGTCAAATAGCAGGAATGACTTCCCACATCGTCTGACACCTGTTATAATCTTCACAAGACCGTTTCCACGTCCTGCGATAAGTTCATCCAAGTATTTCTTACGTTCAAATATCATATTAGAGTACTATTTTTGATATTGGTATCATATTTTACACCGTAAAGATAGCGTTTTTATCTCGAAACACGGCATAACCAATGAAAAAACTGCGTTTAAGAAGTATAAAAATGTGGTAAAACAGTATGATAGGCTACATTTCTATTGATTCTTATAGAAGAAAGGGGATGATTGGCAATCACATCCTTTAAGGGAAGTCGTTTCAACCCTACCCCTCTAAAATATCATTGGATAACTTTTGGACGCCTTCATTCATCATCTGTGATGGCATAAATGACTTAAGCGAAGAGCAAATAAAAAAACAAAGGCATTGACAAGCCGTCACGACCTGTCAATGCCCATCTGATCCGATTGTGATTTATTCAAAAAAAAAGACTGTTTCCTCGTTTCTTATTTCAGTTTCTGATAGCCGTAGGATGCATTATCGCCCAACTGCTCTTCGATGCGGATAAGCTGATTGTACTTTGCCATACGGTCGGTACGGCTCATTGAACCTGTCTTGATCTGACCAGAGTTAGTTGCCACAGCGATGTCAGCGATTGTGGTATCCTCGGTTTCACCGGAACGATGTGAAGTAACGGTTGTGTAACCATGACGATGAGCCATCTCTATTGCATCCAACGTCTCGGTGAGCGAACCAATCTGGTTCACCTTGATAAGGATAGAGTTAGCCGCTCCCATCTTGATGCCCTTCTCCAGGAACTTCACGTTCGTAACAAAGAGGTCGTCGCCAACCAGCTGGCAACGGTCACCGATGGCAGCTGTAAGCTTCACCCAGTTGTCCCAATCGTTCTCGTCAAGACCGTCCTCGATGGAATCGATAGGATATTTGGTGATCAGTTCTTCCAAGAACTTTATTTGCTCTTCAGCTGTGAGTTTCTTGCCGTTAGGATCCTTCTTCTTGCCATCCTTCAGCTGGCGATAATCGTAATACCACTCACCATTCTCCTGAACAGCAAACTCGCTGGCAGCACAGTCCATTGCAATCTTCATATCCTTTCCCGGCTCATAACCGGCATCCTTGATTGCCTGACAGATGCTCTCAAGCGCATCCTCTATGCCGTTGAGTGCAGGGGCGAAACCACCCTCGTCGCCGACAGCTGTGGAAAGTCCGCGGCTCTTCAGGAGCTTTGCCAAGGCATGGAACACTTCGGCACCCATACGGATGGCCTCCTTCTCTGTAGGAGCACCCACAGGACGAATCATGAACTCCTGGAAAGCAATCGGCGCATCAGAGTGAGCACCACCATTGATGATGTTCATCATAGGAACGGGAAGTGTGTAAGTGTTGCAGCCACCGATGTAGCGATACAACGGGATGCGGAGATACTCGGCAGCAGCATGAGCCACTGCAAGCGATACGCCAAGAATGGCATTCGCACCCAAGTTTGATTTTGTCTTGGTGCCATCCAACTCCAACATCTTATGGTCGATAGCACGCTGCTCCAAGGCTGAGAATCCAACCAAAGCCGGAGCAATTACGTTATTCACATTCTCTACGGCCTTTAATACCCCCTTGCCACAATAGCGGCTCTTGTCGCCATCACGAAGCTCCAAAGCCTCGTTCTCACCTGTTGAGGCTCCAGACGGAACTGATGCACGGCCTACAACCCCAGACTTTAATGACACCTCTACCTCTACTGTAGGATTGCCACGAGAATCCAAGATTTCTCTTGCATGAACTTTTTCAATAATCATAATACAATAATACTTTAATACTTTTAACTTTATAAAACTATATTCAAAACCGCATGAACACAACATCGTGTCGCATAAATACGGTTTCTTATTCCGAGTGCAAAAATAGTAATCATAAGAAAAATCTCCAAATTCAAAGCATCCTAAAAAATAGGTAATTTTTTAGCCACGCATTGTCTTTACAGTCTTATCCCATATTTACGGACACCTTCATTCATCATCTGTGATGGCATATTTACCTTCCTTTTCCAGGATTTCTTCCAGAAATTCAGAAGCGTCAGCCACGCAAAGAGGGCATTCGCGAAGCACCTTTCCTGTACCCACCCCTTTGAGCAATTTGCATTGTGTGGCACCGTTGCGCTGCTTGAATTTATCCATAATCTGTCTCATGCCCTTGACGGACTTCGCCTTGTCCTGAGTGGCAAGACCGAGTATGATGCCTGCGCCTACGATGGCTCCGCAAGTTCCCTCCATATTACCCATACCTGCCGCAAAGGCATTGCCAGCATTCTTAATGGTTTCTTCTTCCATGCCGGTGAAGTCATGATAGGTGCAGAGCACAGCCTGTGTGCAATTATGCGAACCACAACGCTTCTTCTCAGCTGCTATGTCTTTTCTTGTTTCCATATTATTATCTCCTTGTTATTTTTATTGGTTGTTTTGATTTCGGATACAAAGATAATGCTTTTATTATAGATACATACATCAATAGATAATTTCTATAGTTAGAATATTTTGCGTGGTGAAAAATAATATATATCTTTGAGAAATAAAAACTTACACAAGATAAGATATGGAAGAAAAAATGTATTCATATAAGTATCCGCACCCCGCTGTGACAACCGACTGTGTCATCTTCGGATTTGACGGCGCAAAGCTTAAGGTTCTGCTTATTGAACGAGGAAACGAACCATATAAAGGACGATGGGCGTTTCCTGGTGGCTTCCTGAATATGGACGAAAGCGCCGAGCAAGGTGCAAGGCGTGAACTGATGGAAGAAACGGGAATGGAGGCTGGATACATGGAGCAGTTTCATGCCTTCACTGATCCTGACCGCGATCCTCGCGAACGAGTAATCACAATAGCCTACTACGCCCTGTGCAAGATTCAGGAAGTAAAGGGTGGCGACGATGCTGCAAAGGCTCAGTGGTTCAGCATCGACGAGATACCGCAGTTGGCGTTCGACCACGACCGCATGCTGCATCTTGCTCTTTCGGCGCTGCGCGAGAGACTTCATTTCCGATCCATCAGCCAACTGCTGCCCGAGAAATTCACAAAGGAAGAACTGCAACTGCTCTACGAGACAATAATGGACGTAAAGCTCGACAGCCCCAACTTTGCCAAGAGATAGATCAGACACAAAAATGAGACATGAGACTATAGACGGATTCAGATAGTTCGGGAACAAGTTCAGTAAGTTCAGAGAAACAACTACCGATACTACAGAAACTATTTTCAAAATAACATGTTATTCAGAAACAATATAAGGTCAAACAGAAACTGTCCACATGCAAAATCCTGCCATTTTATTTTGCAGTTTCAGTCATTTGTACTAACTTTGCACAATTAATATACAACATCTCGGGGTTGACTGGATTTGACAGCGGGATGAAATGGTATGTAAGCATGCGGAGCCTCGATGGCTAGCTCCTTAATCTGAGTGATCAACAATTTAATTGGCGAAAACAACTACGCTCTCGCTGCTTAATCGAAGTACAGTAGATTAGCTTTATTCCGCCACAAGGTTGGCGGAACGAGACATCGCTCCAAGGATGTTGTTCCGAATCTGAGGGTAAAGCGGTGCAGGTAAATCGGAAATAGTCTGTGGTGCGCCTCGCCATCCGGATGAAATTTTAGAGGATAAGGTCGCGATTGGTGGTCCAGGTCTTGTCGCGGCACGAAAACCGAAGGCTGGAATAAGCATGTAGAAAGCATATGGTTTCCCTGTTTGGACGTGGGTTCGAATCCCACCAGCTCCACCCTAACAAAAGCGAAAGTCCTGTAGTTCGTCTGAATTACAGGACTTTCGCTTTTTATTATATAATGTATCAGTGCCTACACAACTGTTCCAGTTCATCTTTAGTCATACCCGTCATAAATCTTTTAATCAGAGTTAAAGATATAAAAAAAGCTTTGTTTGACTTGATTTATTGCCAAAGAATGAGTATTTTTGATGTCTATTAATGAATATGAATAATTGCTCCAACTGACAAAATAATCACATATAACCATAATACAGAAATGAAGCGAACGATATTTCCGTATGATTTCTCTCCATACTATCCGGTCGGTATCCAGCCATGCCAGATGTATGTGGATGTGGCAAATCGCATTTATAACAGGATAAAGCACATGGACATAAGTTTGCCAGATGCAGACAAACTTAAGAAAGAGATAGCCATCAATGTGGCAATCTACTATGAAGACAAGATGTCTGATATCGGGCTGTGGAACGCCTTTGTGCATAAGCACTTGCTCACATATACACGCTCTTTACCTTTCTTTGATTCCCATGTTCCTGACAAGAATGATGTGAATGCCCAAGAAGTAGAACTGTTGGTATGGCTGGTATTGTCCAGAAACTTTGACGACCGCTTTCTCAATCCTTTAGCTATGGGGGAGGACGCGGCAAATGCCATTATGGAGATACTTACAGAGGATGATGAGGTAGACGTTAACGATTCTTTGTATGATTTTATATACAACACAGATACGGCTAATGACTATTTTAAGTTGAAGCACGTGCTAATATGGCTTCGTCGCTCCTATCTTCTCTGCTCTCCTTTATCGGAAGATCAGTTTGAGGAATATCTGGATTCGTACTTAGGACAGTTTAGTAAAGGTGAAGCTATATACTATGCAGAAACTGCTTTATCTATGAATTGCGAGATAGGACCAATGGCAGAAATGGCTCATCTGTGGCTGGCGGATATGTATTTGGGAAACGACATGCAAAAGGAGGCAGAAAAACTGAGGAATCTGAAGTATTGCCAGCAGGACATGTTTGAGGTGACCAATGCTGATTCTGAATATGCTGTGCTGAAGAGCTCGAAGGACGAAGAGTACAAATTGAAGAATGTTTATTCTGATGTCTTCTATAAAGGTTCATATATTTGTACAGCGCTTGTGAAATACGCTGATAAAGATTGGGAAATCAATGGTGTGTTGTTCAACTCGAAGAAAGAGATGTATGACAAGATGCATGAACGTCAGGCAGAACTGAGATACTCTTACGAACATGCCTATCCTTTATATATGAAACGGGCGGATGGAAAGCGCCTTGCATTCTTTAAGGACACTAAAGAACTGAAAGAATGGTTGACGAAGGTTTCGCCAGAATGGGATATGGCAGAGGTCTGCCGACATTTGCCAAGCTGCCCTCATGTAGGCTTTATCTCAAAGAAGGCTGGAATAATTTTTGCGCCTAACATTATTCATGCGATAAAATGCAGTTACAACCCATACTATAGGAAATGCGATGCTCGTAAAATGCAAAAGGAAACGATGGACGCATTAATCAACACGGGGGCTATGCATCCTGAGTTGATGCATTATCTGCTTGAGAACAACATGTTGCAGGATGGTGATCTTAGCAGTAACCATCCAAGCGAATTGGGTAAATTCATATTTTCACGCAATATCGACTTTATTGCCCGCAATCATCGCAGACACCTTTATTGGGACCATGATTTTTAATAAGAATCATTCTGAACCTACCAAATACAACAACGGCACAACTCTCATCGAGCTGTGCCGTTATTGTATGTTTAACTTAAAAAACTTTTCGTAATTAATGAAGATTCTCACGAGCCCTCATAGTTACCTGTTAAACAATCGTTCAATTTACCTTAAACCTAATAACTAAAAACCTAAATCTATTACTACTAACCTAAACAATCTATTAACCTTTTGACGATGCAAAGGTACAAAGATTTTTTGTGCCCGCAAACAAACAGCGTTTTTTTTAGCGTCTTTTAGCTGTTTTATTGATTTACGACAAGGTTTTGTGTCCGAACACAACACTTGTTAACACATGATAGCAAGCGTTTAACAAACCCATCCGTTTTCTTTGCTTTACGCCATAAAAGCCTTAACTTTGCATCCATGAAAAAACAAGATACTAAAACAAAAGATTCGAAACCGCATTATGCTCTCCTCGATAGCTCCATGTTTAGTGGTTGTTGCAAAAAATGCAACAACCTCTTTTTCGTCCAACTCTCCATCATTCAACACATTCTTTATATGTCGTGAGATAGTGGACTTATTACGCAGAAACAACTCTGCCATCTGGTCAAGTGATAGCCAGATAGTATCGTTCTGCAACTTCACTTCTATCTGTGAATCACCGTCAGGAGTTTGATATAATAAAAATTGCCCTTTATCCAAAATGTTATAATCATTTCAAATACAAATATATACTTTTCATTTTAATCCTACTGCGTTTTTCAAGTTAAATAACAAAAAACGCCTCCCATAACCCTTGCGGACTATGGGAGGCGTCATATTATGTAAATCTTCTAAGAAAGAAGAAGATTACTTCTTGTTGAGTGCGAGGTCGATAGCCACGGCGATAGCTACAGAAGCACCTACCATCGGGTTGTTACCCATACCGAGGAAGCCCATCATCTCTACGTGAGCAGGAACTGAAGAAGAACCTGCGAACTGAGCGTCAGAGTGCATACGGCCGAGAGTATCTGTCATACCGTAAGAAGCAGGACCTGCAGCCATGTTGTCCGGGTGGAGTGTACGGCCTGTACCGCCACCTGAAGCTACTGAGAAGTAAGGCTTGCCGGCGAGGATACGCTCCTTCTTGTATGTACCAGCTACCGGGTGCTGGAAGCGTGTCGGGTTGGTAGAGTTACCAGTGATTGATACGTCTACGTCCTCGCTCCAGTTGATTGCTACACCCTCGCGAACGTCGTTGGCACCGTAGCAGTTAACCTTAGCACGGGGACCGTCTGAGTAAGCGATGCGGTCAACAACCTTCAGCTCACCTGTATAGTAGTCGAACTCTGTCTTTACGTATGTGAAACCGTTGATACGGCTGATAATTTGAGCAGCGTCCTTGCCAAGACCGTTGAGGATAACGCGGAGCGGGTTCTTACGAACCTTGTTAGCCATCTCAGCAATCTTGATAGCACCCTCAGCAGCTGCGAACGACTCGTGACCTGCCAAGAAAGCGAAGCACTGTGTCTCCTCGCGGAGCAGACGGGCAGCGAGGTTACCGTGGCCGAGACCAACCTTACGGTCGTCAGCTACAGAACCGGGGATGCAGAATGCCTGCAGACCTACACCGATAGCCTCAGCAGCGTCAGCAGCTGTCTTAACGCCACGCTTGATAGCGATGGCAGCACCTGCAACGTATGCCCACTTTGCGTTCTCGAAGCAGATACGCTGTGTGTCCTCACACATCTGATAAGGATCAACACCAGCTGCTTCGCAAATCTCGTTAGCCTCTTCAAGGCTCTTGATTCCCTCAGCGTTAAGAGCGGCAAGAACCTGAGCCTCGCGGCGCTCCTGACTTTCGTAACTTACTTTTCTAATCATAGTTGTGTATCTCCTTATTATTCTTTACGTGGATCAATTGCTTTAACAACACCCTGCTCGGCAGTTGTACGACCGTAAGAGCCAGTGAACTTCTTCACAGCCTCGTTGGCGTCCATACCGTTCTTGATGGCTTCCATCATCTTGCCGAGGTGAACATACTCATAACCGCAAACCTGGTTGTCCTTGTCGAGGAACTGCTTTGTGATGTAGCCCTCTGTGAGCTCCAAGTAACGTGTACCCTTAGCTACTGTGCCGTAGAGAGTACCTGTCTGTGAACGGAGACCCTTACCGAGGTCCTCAAGACCTGCACCGATTACGAGGCCGCCCTCAGAGAATGCGCTCTGTGTACGTCCGTAAACGATCTGGAGGAAGAGCTCGCGCATAGCAGTATTGATGGCGTCGCAAACGAGGTCAGTGTTAAGAGCCTCGAGGATGGTCTTGCCGGGAAGAATCTCAGAAGCCATAGCTGCTGAGTGAGTCATACCGGTGCAACCGATAGTCTCAACGAGAGCCTCCTGGATGATGCCGTCCTTAACGTTCAGAGAGAGCTTGCAAGCACCCTGCTGAGGAGCACACCAACCCACACCGTGAGTATAACCAGAAATATCCTTAATCTCCTTGGCGTAAATCCATTTTCCTTCTTCAGGAATTGGAGCCGGTCCGTGGTTAGGACCCTTTGCGACAACGCACATGTTGTCTACTTCTTTTGAATAAATCATAATCGGTATAATAAATAAATTATTAATGTAAAAGTCTTATCCATACGCGAGCGACGCTATATCCTATCATTTATATATAATAAGGTATAGGCGCCCTACTTATTTACGTTTACAAAATTACAAAAAAAGACTTAGACAATACCTATTTCAAGGTACTTTTTTGTTTGTATTTCAGTATTTTCACTTCTCAACAGCAAAAAGCAGTAACAGCCTGTTAAAAAACATGCTGTTACTGCTTCTCTTAATTTGTCATTATCACCTTACGGCAATCTTCTCAGCCTTACCGTTTCTCACGCGGATGTAGACGCCGGCTGCTTTTGGCTTCTGTCTCAAGGCACAACCATCGTAGGTATACCATTTTTCATCTGCCTCACTGTTTTCCACTTCCACGATACTTGTCGTAATCGAGCGTTCATCGAAAGCAATTTCAAAAGGATTCTTCCTATTGCCTACCACAGCGTCGTCAGAATACTCCAGCGTATTGTCGGAAATCAGGATGTCTGCTCCATACTTTATTCTGAAAGTCAGTTTCTCGACAGACTCTCCTGGAATTGTCAGGAAGACGATGCCGTCACTGTCAGTCGTTCCAGTGGTACGACACTCGCTACCGGCAAACACTCCCGTCTCGCATTCAGCAAGCGGTTTTCCACAATAAATGACGCGGGCAACGACGGTCATATTGCCAGGATACTTACTGTCATCCACCGGATTGAATACTGTCATCGTTACTGGCAGGTACTCCATAGCGGCGGCCTTCGCCTTTGCCATGCTCTTCGGATATGAGAAAGAGCGGTCGGCATCGGCCTTGCTAAGATACATATAACCTTGCGACGGAATAAGAGCCTGCAGGGTGCCTGCCCATTCGTAACCATCGAAGATAGCGAAGCCAGACTTGCCCTTTACGAGGTCACCGTCTACGGGATTGAGCGAAGCGAATGCATCACCAAGGCTGATGGCAGCCGTACCGTTGTATGCCAGCCAGTTCCAGCCATTCCTTACGGTAATCGTACGCTCTGAGTCTGTCGGAGACAAACCGATGACTGAAAGCTCCTCGGCATTGTTCATAAGCACCTTATACATCTCCTTGTTGTTCATCAGGATGTCCCCACCGTCCCAGACGTTCTCGTATCTCATGATGGAGCGCTTCTTGCTCTTCACCACATCAACGCTGCCGGATATCGGCGACATCAAAGAAGTGGCATTCATATCGTTGGCCACTACAGAGAGAGACATCCAGTTCCATCCCTCACCCAGGGTCATCGTCTGTTCTATCATCTCAAGAGCGTCAAGGACCACAGGCTCCTGGAATGAGCCAAACACTCCACTGACATTGAAATCTATGTCACGGCTTGTCTTCACCATAGGCCATACGGTTCCCGTAGAAGCATCATACACTCTGAACGTCACGTTCTTGTTCTTGTCGTCAGCATTGCCTGCAATGTCGAGCATGACGAAATAGTCATCGTAGCGCTTGTTGTAAACAGGATGAGCCACGCCTCTGCACTCGCCGTCTACGAATGCCGCAACAATATCATCAGAATCGTTTGACGGAATGCCCTGTATAGACAGACTTCCTACAAGATTCATCGAACTTGAATACTTGCCGTTATCAACTGTCCATGTGGGAACACTTCCCCTGACGTTCAGTTCGAGAGTCAGCGGTACGGCAATGTCGTCAGAGTTGACGAGATAGACTGTCTCCGAATATCTGCCGACCGGACAACTCTTGGCGACGGTGAAACATACAGTCTGCTGCGACAGCGGCGAAAGCATACCTGATGTAGCGTCAGCCTTGAGCCATTGCGGCAGGTTGCTGATGGCCCATTCCTGCTGAGTTCCGCCCTTGTTCACAATGACAGCACTGAAGACCGACTGCTGACCTACCTCCTGTTCCATAGCGACATTGTCCTCCATCCATGAAAGAGCGTTGCGGTGTACATAAGCCGACCAGCACACTGGCTCGCAGTAGTTGCCGTTGACATCCTTGACGCGCTTAACCCTGAAGTTAAGAGTACATCCCTCTATCCGAGCCGGAGCCTCGTCAATGTTGATTACAATCTTTTCGTTGCTTGCAGTAAACGAGAACGGCACATTGGTCTCCACCGGTTTCTCCTTAAGAGCAGGAGCCACATCTGAGAACATAAGTCCTGATGAAGAGCCGACCATCCTTCTCGTCATATTCATGGCGACGATACATGTATCGACAGGAACGGTCTGCAGCTGATTGCCGCTATCAAGGATTTTTGTTTCAAACGGGAAGTAAGCCACGAGTCCGGTCTCCTTTCCGGTGAGCCTCAGCTTGCGGTTGTCCGCCAGGGTGGAAGCATCCAGAGTGGCGTTCCACACCCTCACCTCATCAATGCCACCTTTCAGACGGCGGTCGTATACGTAAGTCTGATCCGGATTGATACGTCTGCGCACTCCGACAAAGATGGAGTCAGAGTTAAGCGAACCGACATTTCGTGACGACAATGACAATGCACGCTGTCCGTCAACATAAAGGGATGTGTTTCCGGAACGAAGCACATTCAGCGCGATATGATGCCACTGGTTATCGGCAACATCAATCGTTGAAGTCTGCTGCACGTTGTCAGAAGCCGTCAGTCTGATCTGTCCGTTCTTGTCTGTCCACACGTCAATGTCGCCCATCTGCAGAATCTGAGCCTCAGCCTGCTGTTTTCCTGCCTTTACCCACAGCTCCACAGCTCTGTTGTCCTCTGTTCCGACAGCCAGGTCGCCAGCGAAGAAAGCAAGATGAGTGTTACCGTCAAGACTGACAGCTTTGTTCACGTTGTTCAGATACCATGTATCGCCGGTTGCCACGAGATGACGGTTACGCGCATAGTCGTTAATCAGCGTGCCGTCGCCCTCATCCATTTTCCAGTAACCTATGAGATGAGCCGTAGAAGGCATCTTGGTTAGCTGGCGCTGGCGCTGAGCCTCTGTGTTGTCGTGTGCGACGTCCCACAGAGTCAGTTCATGAATAGCGCCTTTCTGATTCTCACCTACCGACAGAGTGCCAGCTCCGTTGTAAGCCTCCGTAACGCAATCTCTGAACAGGTCCTTGGTCTGAGCCGTAGCCTCATCAGCCACGGTGGCGTTAAGCAGACCGCCGTTGCCGTCACGCTTATAGCTCACCGTGAGGTAGCACCATGAGTCCTGCGGCACTGTCTCCGACGAAGTGAAGGTGTCGTTGCCGACAGACAGCACGAGATGCATGCCACGGTCGAGAGCAATCTTGAATTTCTCCGTTCCGTTGCCATGAGACAGTACCGTACCCTCGCCCGTAGCCTTCAGCCACATATCCGTAGAGAAGTCCTTTTCGGCAAGCGAGAACGAAGCCTCAGTGGCAGCAGCCAACTCCTTGCCCTGCATGGCAAACGCCGTATTGTGGGCAATTTCCGATCCGTTGAGCACACCGGTTATTTCGAAGTTGCCGTCGTTGCTCAATGCTCCCTTCACGATTTCCTCATTAAAGGTCACGCTTATATCGTCAGCGATGTTCAGGATGCCGTTGGAAGGTTGTGGCAATCCGAGCGGTTTCGGTTTCACCATATCCTTTGCAATCAGTATCTCGTTGCTGGAGCGTGCCACTTCGTCTCCGCCGTATGAGCTGACGGAAAGCACTCTGAAGCGATAGTTGCCGTCGGCAAGACCGTGCATATTATAATTATACACGACATGCGGCACGTTAGGCAGCAGCTCATTATTGACGGTGAGGTTTTTCGGGTCGACAACATACTCCTTCAGCGTTAGCCAGTCGGACGCTCCCGGTGCGTAAGTCTGAATGCGGAAAGCCTTCAGTCCCGGATAAGTTCTGTCAAACTGGTTGAAGGTTATTCCGAGCGTGTCACTTGTTATAGTGTTCACTACGTTCTTGTCGAGAGCCATATTTACAGCAGACGACGAAGGCATGAAGTCGGCTGATATATAAACCGTGTCGGCTATCACGTCCCACGTGCCCGAGCTGTCATACTGATACTGCGACGCAAGCACAATGGCGATGCTGTTAAACTGGAGTTGTCCCTGGTTGGTCTGCTCCAGCTGCAACTGCTTGACGACAGTCTCCGTAGCCGGCACTTTTATCAGTCTGCCCTCGGTAAGCACCTTGCCGTCGATGGATATCTTGGCACCGTTGGCATTGTTCTCGTCATTTGAGATAAGACGGAAATACACATCATCCTGGGTTTCGGAGTTGTTGCGCAGCTGCAGCGTGAAGTTGGCAGCACCGCCGGTAGGCACATTGCTCACCTTCGACCACTTCATGTTGTCAACCATAATCTCCGGCACCTCTATCTGTTGTGTGGCCTCCATAATGACCTTCTCTCCGGGCTTGTAGTAAGACGTACGCACTTCGCCCTCGTAAGGTGCAGAGGTCTGTCCTGCCATAGTTCGGAATATCGGTCCCCAGTTGTCATACTGATAGACGTCCACCGACAAGGCATCACCATCACCATCCTCAGCGAGTGTGTAGGTAAAGTTAGACGACTGCGTGGTCGACTCTTCGTCATACTTGTGTGTTCCGCCTCCGGAATTGTTCTCAAGGATGGCCTCAAAACCGAAACCGTTTACGATCATACCCGTACTCAGAAGCACATGAACAAGACCCATCGTGGTCTGTTCGCTGCTCTTTGTGTAAGTGGAGTCCACCGTCTGGCTCATCGTAAGCGACGAACCTGAGTCGAACGAGAAGTTGTTGGTGCGATACTTCGAAGCCTGTTCGTTGGCAAGCACCTTCTGCTGCTCGTTGGTCTTGAGATGCAGATACCAGTTCTTGATGGCGTTGTTCATGTCGCTCACCTCGTCAACGAACTTCTTGGTGGAATCCACGCCTTGAGGCATTACCATCCTGTATGACGGTCCTACGGAAGAAGGTTGTGGGCAGAGGCCCTCTTCTTCTGACCATACGTCGGCATCGTCATTGTCTGAGCCGAACCTTTCGTCTGTCGGTTCCAGAGCCGTGACATACACCGGCTTGTCGGTAGTGTTGACGTAACTGTCAACTGATTCTGCCGGCAGGGTGATGAGCAGGCTGTTTCTCACTTTCTCAAGGTTGGGCAGCAGAGTGTTCTCTATATAGTTGGCAGAATACATAAACTCCGTGTCATAATCCAGTCCTGTAATGGTTATGGTATGACAGTCGAGCTTGGCCTTGTCCTGTCCAGTGCCGTCACGCAGCAGCGTCACCTCATTGGCGTCTCCGAAGACAAGATTGGTGGACGAACCTACGAACACGTCGTCCTGCGCACCGACGTATGCCGGATCGGAAGATGTGGATATCGTACGTTCTGTCGTAATGGAGCGAGTCCAGCTCGTTGCGTTCTCGCCCTCGGTGGTAACAATCATACCTGCCTCCTCGTCGTGCTTCGTTTCGGAGCGTGCCTCCGTCATCCAGCCCACGGCACCAGTAGCAATGGTAATACACCATCCGAGTTTTGCCACGGCAGTGGTGTTTGTCTGTGAAGAATACACACTGCCTCGTGTCTTGATATGGTTCACCGTTGTACCCTTTGTCCATGACGCACTCGACACTGAACCGGGCGGGTCTCTCAGAATCATCTCCAAGACATTAGGTCCTCTGGTGACGAAGTTGTTGCCGGTAGGCTTTGAGCCGAGGATAACAGCCTCCAGACCGTTCTCCCTCCACTTTTTCGAGACGCCGTCCACTTCATAATAGAACTGTATTGCCTTTGTGAACGGGCTGGTGGTATTGGGGCTTCCTGCCTTCCATGTATAGGTGAACGTACCCTTGTCGTCGAGTTGTATCTGGCTGGTCTTCACCCCTTCTTCATCTTCATCCTCACTGTTGTCATAGACCGCCTGGTCTGCCGACAGAGCATTGCTGATAAGCACCTTGGTACTGTCAAGCGGAACTTTCTCGTAGACATACTTGCCGTCGTCGTCCTTCTTGTCGTAGTTGGTATACTCCTCATACGCCTCGAGCTTGAAAGTATACTTGTCAAGGGCGTTGAACAGCGGATAGCCGTAATTATATTTCGCAGTCCTTATGTTGGTCTGCGGATCCATAGTTTCTTCATACACCGTAGCGTCGAAGTTGCCCTGTGCATCATACACATTATATGTTCTGATGCCGAACGCACCGATATTGTTGTCGGTCTGCGTCACGTTGAACACCGGCTCCGTATGCCAGACATAGTTGAATGCCTTGTTGTATCTGTACACCTTCAGTTCTCCGTCCACAGACACAGTGTCGGTCTCTACGTGCAGCGGGTCGGAGAGGTCAATGGAATAGCTCTGCGTTATGAGGTTTTCGCCATTAAACGGATTGTCCGTGTTGTTCCCGGCAAACTTCACCTCCTGAAGTGCATATCTCAGCGGCGGAAGCATAGCCGAAAACTCTCCTGTCTTCGGGTCAGTCTTGATATAGGCGAAACTGCTGTAGTTGGCTGCTCCGCGGTACGACTCGCTGCTTATCAATGGGGTCTGGGAAGTAACGTCCAGGCGGTTCTTGTTCTCCTCCACCTTATAGATGCCGTTATCCTTCACGGTCACGGCATTGAAGATGGCCTGTCCGTTGTTCGTATCCAGACACTCGAGCGTGATGAGGGTCTGTCCGATATTGTTGTTGCTCAGACCGAAGCCCACGTTCTTTTTCATTTCATGCAGGCCGCCGGCTATACGTCCCGTGAAGTTAACGAGCGTAGAATCGTTGAACTGCAGGTTGCTTATCGGCTGTTCGCAGAGGAACGTGGTGCCGATGCCCTGGGGATCTTCCGGATAGCGTCCGTTGCCCACGAACACGTGGCCTTCCTTACTCAGCTCTATATAGTGTCTGCCGATAGGCACGCTTACGCTGAACGTTCCGTCGCTTGAGGTCTGTGCCAGTTTGCCGTTGTTGCTTGCCGCCTTGCCGTCTACGTATACGGTGCAGCCCTCAACGGGGATTGTGGTATTGGCATAATAAACCTTTCCGCTGACGGGGAAGGACGACTGGTCGCTGAAGTCCACACCGCTATAGACAAGCGACGAGGCACTTACATAACGGCTGGAATAAATCGGCGAGAAGGAATGGGTGCCTAACTGCGGCGTGATGGTGTATGTCGTTCCCGAGCCGTTGAACGGCACTCCTCTCAGAGTGTAGTTACCCTGCGAGTCGGTCACGGCAAAGAGGCTGAGCATGTTTGCCGGCGGCAATGTGCCAGACACCTTACACAGCTTGATATTGCCGTGATGAGCGTTAGCCACGCCGTTGGTCTTCGAGTAGTCGTAAGCCGTAAGCTGGTCTTCGATGCCTTCGTCTACGGGCCAGTAGATAAAGAGGCCGTCCTCCACTCCGCTGAGCGGGTGGTTATAGTTTTCTTTTATCTCTTCTTCCGTAAGGGCTTTGCCGCTGAACAGGCGCATCTCGTCGATGTAGCCTGCGAAACAGCTCTTCTGGTCGTTCTCCGATGCCGTACCGCCAAAGCTGACAACATCCACGGACGCAGCGAGGTTGCCGGCAGCATTGGTGTAAGTGCGGATGCTGTCGTTATCGTCTATGAGCGTCACTCTGAATCCGGACAGCGAGTCGCAGGAAAGGGTTACTGACGTGAAGCAGCTCTCCTTCAGCCACAGACCGGTGTTTGCCGATGTGCTGCCGGTTTCGAGGAAGAGCGGATAACGGTTGCCTGTCTTTGTGCCGAGCGAAAGTCTGTGTCGATCGCCAAGACTGAATATCACAGCGTTGCCGTCGGTCATGTCTATCTGGGATGCCGGACTGACGAGCAGCTGTGCCGTGTAGGCACGCGCAAACTTTCCCTTCTCCTCATCGCTGAAAGTCTGTCTCACTCCGGAGCCGGCTCCGCTTGTCTGTAACGTATAGAACTGTTCCGTGTCTTTCTGTCCGTCACTCTTGGTGAGCACCACCTTTACGCCTGCCACAGCCGTTCCCTGATCGTAGCTGATACGTCCGGAGAGGGTTCCGGTGCTGCGGCAGAAGCCGTCGCAAAGCTCCTCACCTGAAGTGAACTGGTCGTTGTCACACTGCACGTAAGAGCGCACGCGATACTGATAGTAGTTGCCGGCAAGGGCGGTGTTGTCTTCGTAATAGTAGCTCTGGCTTGTGCCGTCAACCGCATAAACCTGGCTCCACTGCGTACCGCCGATTATTCGGCGCGAAAGTACGTATTTGGTGGAAGTGGTGCCTTTCTGCTCGGCTTTCCACGAGAGTTTCACCACTCCCGTATAGTCGCCCTTGGAAGCCTCCAATGAAGTGACGCTCGACTTGCCTTTTATTCTGTACGACTTGAGCTGCTTCTCTCCACTGTCGAAAGTCTTGTCATTCCATGCTTCCACCACAAGTTCCACCTTATAGAAATACTGCGTGCACGACTTAAGGTTTTTGGTGTCTTTAAACGAATATTCGGTCTGCTTGTAGTTTGACACGTCTATCTTGCCCACTTCCTCCCAGCTGTACGACGGAGCACCCGTGGTGCCGTCGTTCTGAGAGTTGCCCTCGGCACGATACACCTTATACTGAAACTTGTTGTTGCCGCCAAGTTGCGGAGCGTTCCAGTATACAGTGAGGTCGTTCTCGCCTTCGTCAATCTTGGTTATCGTTATCGGCACATCTCTTACAAGACGGGCCTCCACGGTGGACGTCAGAATCTTCGTCGCAGTGGTGTCTTCTGTCATGCCGGTGGGTATGAAGCTTACTTCATATTTATAATCCGTGTCGTATTGGAGAGAATTGTCGTCTACAACCGACAGATTCCCGTTTCCCGTAAAATCCACGGTGGCTACGGGCGTCCTTACAACGGCACTGTTTTTCTTTTCCACACGCGTGACGGCCCATTTACCATAAGACTTTACATAAAAATACGCGCCTCCGGACGACCCCCACTTTACTGTAATTTCCTTTTTCCACTGGTTTTGCTCTGTTGAAAGATCTAAGGATCGTGGATACCCTGGAAGACAACCCATAGTCCAATCGTACACGTATGTTCCGCCTATTTCACTCTTTTTCGCTCCAGCATAATACGACCATTGCACAGGTATAAATTTCTCTACAAGGGCGATTTCCTTCACTCCTAATTCCACCCAACCCTCAGTCTGTCCTTTTTCCACTGTAGCACTGCTCGCCATTGTCGCAGGGTCGGTAAATTTCATATCATTAAGGTCATCATAACTGTCAACGGCTTCGCCGTTTGTGGCAAATGTCGTAGGACCGTATTCAGAATTTACATTAACCGGGAAAATGCATTTGTCGAATGAAGTATGCTTAATAGGTCTGCTATAACTCTGATTAACTAGATAGTTGCTTATACCTGTAGGCATAGTGACATCAAAGGTTTTAGCACGAGGCTGGAATGGTTTTCTATTTGCCCTCCAATTTCCAGCTATACCGAAAGTGTGCTTTTCTCCGGGACGTATCTTGTCCGGCGAAATATACACTGTCACATAATGTTCACCATTGCTTTCACGATAAGCGTTATACAGTCTTACAGAGA
>ERZ507590.151-NODE-151-length-18408-cov-4.81256_pt1 | contig 18408 bp, 15 predicted proteins | sample MGYA00513716_ERZ507590 | MGnify/ENA metagenome assembly ERZ507590
ATGTTCGGAAAGGACGTGGCAGAGGAGTATATCGACAAGCTCAACCACCACTTCATATATAAGAACGACGAGACATCGCTTGCCAACTACTGCGCATCCATAACGATGTATCCGTGGCTTATGAAAGGCACCGGTCCTATCGGCGGCAACTCTACTGCTCCGACCAATCTCAAGTCGTTCTGTGGAGGCTTCGTCAATATGGTGTTCATGGTGTCAAGTATGCTCAGCGGTGCGTGTGCTACACCGGAGTTCCTTATGTACCTTAACTACTTCATCGGTAAGGAATATGGCATCGACTACTGGAAGGAAGCCGACAAGGTGGTGGACCTTTCCGTTAAGCAGCGCACCATTGACAAGATCATCACAGACTGCTTCGAGCAGATTGTCTATTCCATCAACCAGCCTACCGGCGCACGCAATTATCAGGCTGTGTTCTGGAACGTGGCTTATTATGACAAACCATACTTCGAGAGTCTCTTCGGCGACTTTATGTTCCCCGACGGATCGAAGCCCGACTGGAACGGACTGTCATGGTTGCAGAAGCGCTTCATGAAGTGGTTTAACAAGGAACGCACCAAGACCGTGCTGACTTTCCCCGTGGAGACAATGGCGCTCCTCACCAAGGACGGCGACGTCATAGACAAGGAGTGGGGCGACTTTACAGCGGAGATGTATTCAGAGGGTCACTCTTTCTTCACATACATGAGCGATAATGCCGACTCGCTCAGCTCTTGCTGTCGTCTGCGCAACGAGATTCAGGACAACGGCTTCAGCTATACGCTCGGAGCTGGTGGCGTTTCAACAGGTTCGAAGAGCGTGCTCACCATCAACCTGAACCGCTGCATTCAGTACGCTGTGAAGAACGGACTCGACTATGCTGACTATCTTTCAGAGGTTATCGACCTCTGCCACAAGGTGCAGTTGGCTTACAACGAAAACCTCAAGGAACTGCAGAAGCAAGGCATGCTGCCGCTCTTTGATGCCGGATACATCAACATGAGCCGTCAGTATCTCACCATCGGCGTGAACGGTCTGGTTGAGGCTGCCGAGTTTATGGGCTTGAAGATCAGCGACAATCCTGACTATCTCCATTTCGTGCAGAAGGTGCTCGGACTGGTAGAGAAGTTCAATAAGCAGTATCGCACTAAGGAAGTGATGTTCAACTGCGAGATGATTCCTGCCGAGAACGTGGGCGTTAAGCATGCCAAGTGGGACCGTGAGGACGGCTATTTCGTTCCGCGCGACTGCTATAACAGCTACTTCTACGTAGTAGAGGACGACTCATTGAACATCGTGGACAAGTTTAAGATGCATGGCGCTCCTTACATCGAGCACCTTACAGGTGGCTCAGCGTTGCACATGAACCTTGAGGAACATCTCTCAAAGGCTCAGTATCGTCAGCTTCTGCGCGTAGCGGCGAAGGAGGGATGCAACTACTTCACGTTCAATATCCCCAACACCATCTGCAACGATTGTGGTCATATCGACAAGCGTTACCTGAAGAAGTGTCCGCATTGCGGCAGCGAGAATGTCGACTATATGACACGTATCATCGGCTATCTGAAGCGCGTAAGCAACTTCTCGCAGGCTCGTCAGCAGGAGGCAAAGCGTCGTTTTTATGCAGGAGCCAATCAGTCGCTGCAGGACTAAGAGTCAGAAACCCCTAATATTATAATTATAGTAATTATGCTTAATTATCTCAATACAGGAATTGTCTTTCAGGAAATCCCGGATGAGGTGACATTGTCCATCAACATCACGGGATGTCCGTGCCGTTGTCCGGGCTGTCACAGCCAGTATCTGTGGGAGAATATCGGCGAACCGCTTACGCCAATGGTGCTCGATAAGTTTATGAGACAGTATGGTGGCGACATTACGTGCATCTGCTTTATGGGCGGCGACGCTGACCCGAAGTATGTCAGCCAGCTGGCGCAGTATCTGCATCGTGAGCATGAAGGACTGAAGGTGGCGTGGTATAGCGGTCGTCAGGCCTTCCCGAAGGCAATACGCAAGCGCGACTTCGACTACATCAAGCTCGGTCCGTACATCGAGCATCTCGGATGCCTCAAGGAGCGCACCACCAACCAACGCCTCTATAAGCGTGCCGTTGGTGATGACTTTACGGATATCACGTCGCGTTTCTGGAAGAAATAAGAGTGTAAGAAAACATGAACTTTGGCAATGAGTGAGACATTTCACAAACCAAGTATAGCAATCATCGACCCCAACACGCTCGCCGTGTTGGGGTTGACGCATTTATTAGAGTCGGTGATGCCTAAAATCACCTTAGACGCTTACGGATCGTTTGCAGAACTTGAGGCAAACCATCCCGAGCGTTATTTCCATTTCTTTGTGGACGTTCGTATTGTCCTTTCGCATATGGCTTTCTTTCAGGCGCAGCGCCACAAGACCATTGTCCTCGTCAATTCGCTTGCCGATGAGGACGCGTCCGTAGGTTCGTTCCACACTATATGCGTGAGTCAGTCAGAGAAGCAGCTGCTCCGTTCGCTGCTCATGCTCGAACAGCACGCCCATGCCCATGGAAAGAATCTTCCGTATGTACTGAAAGAAGACGCGCCAATGGCTGACGACCGAAGCATGGCGTGTCCGCTGTCGGCGCGTGAAATGGAAGTGATGGCGCTGGTGGTGAAGGGAAACATCAACAAGGAGATAGCCGAACGTCTAAACCTTAGTCTTCCTACAGTGGTGTCGCATCGCAAGAATGTGATGGCAAAGCTCGGCATTCATTCAGTGTCTGCCCTGACCATATACGCCGTTATGCACGGTCTTGTGGATGTGAATGAGATATAAAGATTGTATTGTCTGTTTTTAGACATATAAAAGAAAAAAGCGGTATAGGAATCTTGCTATTGAGTTCCTATACCGCTTTTTTGTATGCTTTTGGCTGATTTCTACTACAGCACTGGAGCGAGGAAATGGGCGAACCATCCTACGAACTTCTGCCATCCAGTGCGGAATTCTTTCCACTTTTCTGGTGTAAGCTTAAAGCTGCGCGTCTTGTCGTGGTCGAACATGTGCGACAGTTCTGCCGTTGTGCAGGGGTCGATGATTACGGCGTTCTCCTCATAATCGAAGCGCAGGCTGCGTGAATTGAGGTTTGCGCTGCCCACTGTACAGAACAGTCCGTCCACCATTATTATCTTAGTGTGATGGAATCCTGGTACGTAAATATATACGTCCACGCCGTGCTTCATCAGCTTGTGTACGTTGTAGAACACGCAGTCGGGCGTCAATGGGATGTCGCTCTTTGCCGATACCATCACCTCCACCTTTACGCCACGCTTTACGGCACGCTTAAGAGCGCGTTTCAGCTTGCCGGTTAGGGTGAGGTAGGGGTTGACGAGCTTTATGCTGTCCTTGGCATCGTTGATGGCATTGAAGTAGAACTGGCGTATGATCTTGTTGGATGTACGCGGTTCGCGATTGATAATGCCCACCATCTTGTGTCCCGTTGTGCAGCAGGTGTCAGGCTTGAGGTCGTGGAAGTAATAGCCTCCGCGTATGCCTCGGAAGTATTTAGCTCCGTGAACGTTTTGTCGTGCCGTCTTGTTCCATATTCTGAGGAAGATGGCCTGCAGCGTGTTCACCTCGTCGCCGTCAATGCGGCAGTGCATGTCGCGCCATTCTCCCACCTGTGGCGTTCCGTTTATGTAATAGTCTGCCACGTTCATACCTCCCGTATAGGCTATCTGTCCGTCTATTACCACAATCTTACGGTGGTCGCGATGGAGCACATGATTAATCCAAGGGAAGCGTATGGGGTCGAATTCATAAATCTCGATGCCACGCTTGCGTATTGCCTTTATGTGCTTCTTGAGAAGCGGCTGGTTGTTTGAGTCGTTCCCGAATCCATCAAATAGGGCGCGAACTTCCACGCCTTCCTTCGCTTTCTCTGCAAGCAGATCGAAGAGTAGTGAGGCTATCGAGTCGTTTCTGAAATTGAAGTATTCGAGGTGCACGCTGCTGCGTGCTTGTCTTATTGCGCAGAACATGTCGTCGAACTTCTCCTGCCCGCTCATAAGCAGCGTCACGCTGTTGTTGTCAGAGAATCGGATGCCTTCTTCACGCAGCTGTCTTACGATGGTTGAGTCGCTTCTCTGGGCGTCGGCTGCGGAGAGGAGGCAGAAGTTGGCGATAATGGTTACGATTAATGTCCTGAATGTCATTCTTGCTTTTGCTTTCTTTATACCTTGCAACGTATTTCTTTATACCATGCAACGGTAATGGTCTACCACTCCGAGTAAGTGTTGCTTGTCGTCCACGACAAGTACAGAGTGGATTTTATATTTGTTCATTATCTTTTGTATCTCGCTGATCTTGGTAGTCGGAAGCACCATCTTAGGCGTTGTGGTCATGATGTCCTCCACGTGCTTGACGAAGAAATGCTCTTTCCATTTCTCCATGGCTCGTCGGATGTCGCCGTCCGTGATAAGTCCTACCACGCGGTTGTCCTCCATTGCCACGCCCAGTCCGAGCTTTCCTTTGCTGACGAGAATGATGGCGTCGCCGAGATTCATGTCGCGTGTAAGTACGGGTAGGTCGTCTGATCGCATCACGTCTTCAGCCGTTGTAAGGAGTCGCTTGCCGAGTGATCCGCCGGGATGGAACTGTGCGAAGTCGCGCGGCTTGAAGTCGCGCACCTTCATCAGCGCCACCGCAAGTGCGTCGCCCATGGCAAGAGTAGCCGTTGTGCTGCTTGTCGGGGCGAGGTTGAGCGGGCAGGCTTCCTTCTCCACACGCACATTGATATGCGCCGTGCTGTATTTTGCAAGGAGCGAATCGGGATTGCCGCTCATGCCGATGATGGGGATTTGCATGTGCAGCACCATGGGGATGAATCTCAGCAACTCGTCTGTCTGACCAGAATTGCTGATGGCAAGAACGACGTCGTCCTTGGTCATAACGCCAAGGTCGCCGTGATAGACGTCAAGAGGATTGATGAAGAAGGACGGCGTGCCCGTGCTGGAGAGCGTGGCTGCTATCTTGGCTCCGATGTGTCCGCTCTTTCCCACGCCAGTAACGATTACCTTTCCGTGGCAGTTGAACATCAGTTCCACTGCTTTCTCGAAGTTCTCGTCCAGTCGTGGTATGAGATTGAGCATTGCTTCTGCCTCGTCTTTTATGCAATGGGCGGCATATTCGTTCACATGCTTTAGTCGTTCTGAAGCTATATCGTTCATGTTGATTATTTTATTGTTTGTCGTTTTATTTGAATCCGGTTTGGAATCTGATTTAGTGAGATTCTATTCAAGAATCTTTTCCACCAGTCCTTCCAGCTTGTCGAGGAAGAGCATGTTGGGTCCGTCGCTAAGTGCATTGTCTGGGTCGGGATGCACTTCAAAGAAGTAGCCGTTGGCACCGAATGCCTTTGCTGCCAATGCCATTGACGGCACGAAGCGGCGGTCGCCGGATGTCTTGCCTCCGCCGGCTCCCGGTCGCTGCACGCTGTGTGTGCAGTCCATCACCACGCGTGGCGTGATGTCGAGCATATCTGCGATGTTTCTGAAGTCCACCACGAGGTTGTTATATCCGTACATGTTGCCGCGTTCGGTGAGCCACACCTCCTTTGCTCCGGCTTCCATGGCTTTCTCCACCGGATAACGCATGTCCATACCGCTGAGAAACTGTGCTTTCTTTATGTTTACAGTCTTGCCTGTCTTGGCAGCGGCAACGAGCAGGTCGGTCTGTCGGCAGAGGAAAGCAGGAATCTGCAGCACGTCACACACCTCGCCGGCAGGTTCAGCCTGATAGCTCTCGTGTATGTCCGTAAGGACGCGCAGTCCGTAGCGCTCCTTGATGTCTGCGAGCATCTGCAGTCCTTTGTCGAGTCCCGGACCGCGGAATGAGTGGATGGATGTGCGGTTGGCCTTATCGAAGGAGGCCTTGAATATGATGTCGGTGCCGAGCTTGGCATTGATGCGCACAATTTCCTCGGCTACAGTGTTGAGCAGCTCCTGCGATTCTATGACGCATGGACCGGCGATGAATAGTGGTTGCATATGAAGGGTTATATCGTTTTTTAGTTTTACAATTGCGTTTCTATAGTATAACAATGCAAAGGTAATAAATTTTCTATACAATTACATTCTACACATCATTAATAAAATAAATAATAAAAAAAGCTTTACTGTAGATTGCCGGGTGTATTGCCCTTGGAATCTTGCAGTAAAGCTTTCTAAATGTATTGTCTTAACCCTAAAGTAGGATGAATGTATTGTCTTAAGATGATATGTCTTATTCGGCTGATACAAACTCGTCGAGGAAGCGTGTGTCGTTCTCAGAGAACATACGGAGGTCAGCCACACGATACTTCAGGTTGGTGATACGCTCGATGCCGAGACCGAAAGCGTAGCCAGTGTATACCTTGCTGTCTATGCCGCAAGCCTCAAGGACGTTCGGGTCCACCATGCCGCAACCGAGAATCTCCACCCATCCAGTGTGCTTGCAGAAGCCGCAGCCCTTGCCGCCACAGATGTGGCATGAGATGTCCATCTCGGCGCTTGGCTCTGTGAAGGGGAAATAGCTTGGACGCAGACGAATCTTTGTGTCCGGACCGAAAAGCTCGCGTGCGAATGTCAGCAACACCTGCTTGAGGTCGGTGAACGATACGTTCTTGTCGACGTACAGACCTTCGAGCTGATGGAAGAAACAGTGGGCGCGTGCAGAGATGGCCTCGTTACGATATACACGACCCGGGCAGATTACGCGGATGGGCGGTTCCTGATGCTCCATGATGCGGCTCTGGTCGTTGGAGGTGTGTGAGCGAAGGAGGATGTTCTTTGTGACATCCAAGCCGCTCTGCTCAATGAAGAACGTGTCCTGCATGTCGCGTGCGGGATGGTCAGCGGCGAAGTTCAGCTTTGTGAAGACGTGGAGGTCGTCGTCAATCTCCGGTCCTTCGGCAAGGGTGAAGCCCATGCGCTGGAAAATGTCGATAATCTGATTCTTTACGATAGTGAGCGGATGGCGTGTGCCAAGCTGTATTGGGTAAGCTGAGCAGGTAAGGTCGAAGTCGTCAGACGACTCCTCTGCCTCTGCGTTCTGCTCCTTGAGCTCGTTGATTTTCTGCAATGCGAGCTGCTTGAGCTCATTGATCTTTATTCCGACAGCCTTCTTCTGGTCTGCAGCAACGTTACGGAAGTCAGCCATAAGCGCTGTGATTTCACCTTTCTTGCTGAGATACTTCAGTCGGAGCTGTTCTATCTCTTCGGCGTTGCTTGCCTGGAGATTGCTCACTTCTTTGAGAAGCTGATCTATCTTTTCTAAAATCATATCTTGAAAAATAAAGTATTTTTTAATGTATGTTCTTGTATGTTTTATGCGTGTCACCGCCTTTAAATTGTATGCGCCGACAGTGGCTCGTTAAAAAACAATGCAAAGGTAATATTTTTTGATTTAAAAAAGAACTATATCGAAATAAAGTTGTACTTTTGCAGTCAAAATTTGAGGGGTAGGCTAATGTCCTACAATATAGTATGAAAAAAGTATTTGTGTTTATTGTGCTGGGCGTTTTCGTCGGCATGGTATGTTTTTCTTCTGTAGGTTGTTCGGGTAAGAAACCTGAGCCAGTTGACTCCGACAGCATCAGTGCCATTTCCGACACGACGGCTGCAGACACTCTCGACCAGATTATCGTGGAGACTCCGATGCCATCGGCTGCAGACGAGTTGTTCGACGATTTCTTCTTCAATTTCGCCGCCAACAGAAAGCTTCAGATGAAGCGCATCGTTTTCCCCTTGCCCGTCATTGCGGGTAAGGACACTACGTTTCTGCCCAAGAAACGCTGGAAGATGGACCACTTCTTCATGCATCAGGATTTCTACACGCTTATTTTCGACAACATGAAGCAGATGAATGTCGTGAAGGACACCACCATCAATCATGTCGTGGTGGAGCGCATAAACCTTCCGCGCCGTTATGTCAAGGGATATGTATTCAATCGTATTCGTGGCGAATGGAAGATGACGTCCATTGTCAAGACGAGTCTGAAGGCCAGCAAGAACGCCTCTTTCCTTTCTTTCTACCATAAGTTCGTACGCGATACGGCTTTCCAGGTGAGAAGCGTAAACGACCCCCTTGAGTTTACCGGACCTAATCCTGATGACGACTTCAGCAGCATGTCGGGTATACTTGCGCCTGAGCAGTGGCTGTCGTTCGCGCCTGAACTGCCATCCGGCACCATTTACAATATCATTTACGGACAACGCTATACGGAGAGCAATCAGAAGATTTTCGTTATCCGTGGCATTGCCAATGGTATTGAGACCGAGCTGACGTTCCGCCGTAAGGGTGGACATTGGAAACTAATGAAACTTTTAATGTGATGATGAAAGACTTCCTTGATCATAGCCTCTTGGCTCACAACACTTTCGGCATCGAAGCAAGGTGCCACCGCTTTATTGAGTTCTCCACCGTTGAAGAGGCGCAGGCTGCTGCAGGTATTGTGCGTGATGCCGACCTTCCTCTCCTCATAGTAGGCGAGGGCAGCAATCTTTTGCTCACACGCGACTTCTCTGGCATCGTGCTTCATTCTGCCATAATGGGACGTGAGGCCACTCCGCAAGCAGACGGCAACATCATGCTTCGTTGCGGTTCCGGCGAGACTTGGGACGACATTGTGGCATATTGCGTGGAGAAAGGGTGGTATGGTTCGGAGAATCTGTCGCTCATCCCGGGAGAGGTCGGTGCGAGTGCTGTGCAGAACATCGGAGCCTATGGCGTGGAGGCGAAGGACCTTATATATAAGGTGGAGGCTGTTGAGATAGCCACAGGACGCGTCGTTGAGTTCTCCAACGAGGAATGTCGCTATGCTTATCGTGACAGCCGTTTCAAGCACGAATGGAAGAACCGCTATCTGGTCACCTACGTCACTTATCGTCTTTCTTCCTCATTCACTCCCGACCTCGACTATGGCAACATCCGTTCCTCGCTTGAGGCAGAGGGCATTGCCGTGCCTACAGCCAGCCAGCTGCGCCAGACCATCGTGAAGATTCGCAAGGCAAAGTTGCCTGACCCGCGTGTGACAGGCAATGCAGGCAGCTTCTTTATGAATCCGGTTGTCGCTCGCGACGTTTACGAACGTTTGGCAGTGCAATATCCTGGTATGCCGCATTACGATATGGGTGAAGCCGGCGTTAAGATTCCTGCAGGATGGATGATAGAGCAATGCGGATGGAAGGGACGTTCGTTGGGACGTGCCGGAGTGCATGACCGTCAGGCTCTTGTCCTCGTCAATAAGGGGGGAGCTACTGGCAATGACGTTGTCTGTCTTTATAAGCGCATAATAGAAGACGTCAAGGCTAAGTTCGGCATTGACATTCATCCGGAAGTTAATGTCATTTAGTTGATATTAGAATACGATAATATAAATCGGAATACGACAAAATATAAAAAGGTTGACAATCTTAACAGAACAAGATAATAATTGTTCAGAGATTGTCAACCTTTTTCTATGTTGTCGTTTTTATTGTTTCCGCTTCACACGTTTCAGTGTGTGGCTTTCCACCAAGCCGTCTGTTTCTTTGTCTCCACCACGCGTTCGTGCTTTGACGGGTCGGAAGTAGTCATGCCGGAGAAAGCGTTTACGGCTATGGCTTTTCTTCCAGTGTAAGAGTAAATCTTTTCCGTGCAAGCCTTATAGGGCACGAGCTGACTGAGTAGCGTGTTGAATTCGGTGAGGCTTGTCTCGTCATCTGCACACAGATGCTTCACGTAGTCGCCGAAGTCGTAATAGACTGTTGGGGTGAAGTGGTCTGCGTCGAGGTCCTGAATCTTGTCTATGTCGGCATCGTTAATAGTGTGGAGCGCATTGATGTTCTTCATAAGAGCCGCCATCTGGTCAATGTAGGCGCAGTCTGTCACGCCGATTGCACCGTATGGCATGTCGTACTTCGAGTAGAAATCATGAAATTCTGTGCATACACTCTTATAGTCGGGCTGCGTCTGCATCAGATATTTGAAGATGTTCTGATAAGGCATGCCGTAAGCCATAATCTCCGATGTGGACGCTATCACGTGGTCAGTAACGGTGCGAAGGTCGTACGCCACTTCTATGGTGGAGAGATAGCAGTCGTCAAAGAGGATAAACTGCATCTTCATTCCTGCATTGGTTATCGACTTTGCAAAGTCGGGTATCTCTATCTGGTATTCTGGTGATGTTCCTCCGAAGAATCTTGTGGCTACATTCTTCTTTCCGTTAGACGGCAACCATCCCTCTCCGTGACATCCCACAATCATGGCGTATGTCTTGGCAGGGGCATACACCTTCACCTGTCCCAGGAGGGCAGTGCGTCCCTCTGTGGTGAGATATGTCGGGGATGTGTATGTGGCAACGGTGTCGCGCACACATCTCTTTCCGTTGTAAGTGATATTGATAAGATTGCCCACATTGCCGTTCTTGGCAATGAATACGATAAGGTGTGTGTTGCCAAGACCGCCGTTTTCCGCTATTGCTCTCTCCATATCCCCGATGTTGGTGAGGAAGTAATAGTAGAGGCTTCCTGAATTTCCGCTGTATGGCATGAAGACGAAGATGGTTTTCTCTGCCGTAACGGGAGGCTTGGGGTTGTCGGAGTTTTCTGCCTTTCCGCACGATGCCATCGTAATGACAGCTATGGCAATGAGAATGGCTGATAATAGTTTTTTCATATAGTCTGTAAAAAAGCATGGAGGGTGTTACAGGTCTGCGTTGTTTCCGCCGTCCTGCAGCACCCTCCATATTGTTTTTGTTATTCTGAATGTCAGTTTAGTCTTCTCTTTAAAGACCCTTGCTTACTTTCCCTTCAGAGCCGCGATAGACTCCTTCAAGGCAGCAATCTTCTCTTCTGAGTCGCTCTGCTTCTTGCGCTCCATAGCTACGACAGCCTCCGGAGCGTGCGCCACGAACTTCTCGTTAGAGAGCTTCTTCTTCACACCGGCGAGGAAACCTTCGAGGTGCTTGAGCTGTGCCTCCTGCTTTGCTATCTCTGCCTCCACGTCAATCATGTCGCCGAGGGGTACTGCAAACTCGTCTGTGCCTACCATGAAGGCGGCAGCTGTGGCGTCCTTCTCTGCTACTACGTTGATGGCAGAGAGATTTGCCATCTTTGTGATTACAGCCGCGAAGTCCTCGTATGCGTTCTTTCCTACAGCCTGCAGTGTGAGTGCGTCCTTGTTGGGGATGTTCTTCTGGTTGCGTACTGTACGCACGCCAGCTACAATCTGCTTAACGTTCTCAATGGCTGCAGCAAGGGCGTTGTCCTCCTCTGTGGGAGCGTCCAGCTTCAGCTCGGCACGCATAATCGACTCGCCGTTGTTGCGGTCGTAGATGTGCTGCCAGAGTTCCTCGGTGATGAACGGCATGAACGGATGGAGCATCTTAAGGAGGTTCTCAAAGAAGGCGAGAGTCTGATTGTATGATGTGGCGTCGATTGGTTGTCCGTATGCCGGCTTCACCATCTCAAGATACCAGCTTGAGAACTCGTCCCAGAACAGCTTGTATACTGCCATCAGCGCCTCTGACAGACGATACTTCGAGAAGAGGTCGTTCACCTCCTCGTTGGTCTGCTTCAGCTTGGCCTCAAACCACTTTGCTGCGATGGCGTTGGCCTCAGGCTGCTCACCTTCAGCCACCTGCCAGCCCTTGACAAGGCGGAAGGCATTCCATATCTTGTTGTTGAAGTTGCGTCCCTGCTCGCAGAGGCTCTCATCGAAGAGAATGTCGTTGCCTGCGGGAGCCGAGAGCATCATACCCATACGCACGCCGTCGGCGCCATACTTCTCGATAAGGGCAATCGGGTCGGGCGAATTGCCAAGACTCTTCGACATCTTGCGGCCCAACTTGTCGCGAACGATACCTGTGAAGTAAACATTGCGGAAAGGCACGTCCTTCATATACTCCTCGCCAGCCATAATCATACGGGCCACCCAGAAGAAGATGATGTCCGGACCGGTTACGAGGTCACTTGTCGGATAATAGTACTTTATCTCCTCGTTGCCAGGATTGTTGATGCCGTCGAACAGCGAGATAGGCCAGAGCCATGACGAGAACCATGTGTCGAGAGCGTCCTCATCGTGAACGAGCTGGTCGGCTGTGATGTTCTCATAGCCCTCCATCTTGCGAGCCTCATCAAGAGCCTCTTCCTTTGTGAGCGCTACGACGAACTTCTCCTCTTTGCCCTCGGCAGTGGGGAGGAAGTAAGCCGGGATGCGGTGTCCCCACCAGAGCTGACGTGAGATACACCAGTCCTGGATGTTCTCCAGCCAGTTACGGTATGTGGTGACGTATTTTGTCGGGTGGAACTTAATCTTGCCCTCGAGTACAGGAGGCAGAGCGATGTCAGCGAAGTGCTGCATAGAAAGGAACCACTGCTTGCAGAGGCGCGGCTCTACGGCTGTGTCCTGATTGCGCTCCGAATAGCCCACCTTGTTGTCGTAGTCCTCAATCTTCTCCATCAGGCCGGCAGCCTTCAGATCCTCAACAATCTGCTTGCGCACATCCATACGGTCCATGCCTACGTACATGCCGGCAGCCTCAGAGATGGTGCCGTCAGGATTGAAGATGTCGATGGTCTCGAGGTTGTGAGTCTTGCCGAGAGCGTAGTCGTTGACGTCGTGTGCAGGAGTAACCTTCAGACAGCCCGTACCGAACTCAATGTCAACGTAGCGGTCCTCGATAACGGGGATGACGCGGCCTACGAGCGGCACGATTACCTTATGACCGCGGAGCCACTGGTTCTTCGGGTCCTTCGGGTTGATGCACATAGCAGTGTCGCCCATGATGGTCTCAGGACGGGTTGTGGCTACGACAGCGTAGTAGCGTCCGTCAGCGTCCTGATGAAGCACCTCGCCCTCGCAACCGGTAGGTACGACGGGGTTGGTGTCAGCGTCAGCCACGTAATAGCGCAGGTTGAAGAGATGACTCTTCTCGTCGCGATAGATAACCTCCTCTGTAGAGAGCACAGTCTGTGCCTTCGGGTCCCAGTTCACCATGCGGAGTCCGCGATAGATGAGTCCCTTCTTGTAGAGGTCAACGAATACCTTGAGCACGCTCTCCGAACGCTTCTCGTCCATGGTGAACGATGTGCGGTCCCAGTCGCAGCTGGCACCGAGACGACGGAGCTGCTTGAGGATGATGCCACCGTGCTCGTTGGTCCAGTTCCAGGCATGCTCGAGGAACTGCTCGCGTGTAAGGTCGCGCTTCTTGATGCCCTGCTCGGCGAGGCGGTTCACCACCTTAGCCTCGGTAGCGATGGAAGCATGGTCTGTGCCCGGCACCCAGCATGCGTTCTTGCCCTCCATGCGAGCACGACGCACGAGAATGTCCTGTATAGTATTGTTGAGCATGTGGCCCATGTGTAGCACACCCGTTACGTTTGGCGGGGGTATTACTATTGTGTAAGGCTGACGTCCGTCCGGCTTGCTGCTGAACAGCTTGTTGTCCAGCCAGTACTGGTACCATTTCGATTCCACTGCTTGTGGATCATACTTTGATGCTAATTCCATATTGTGTGTTATGTGTTATGTTTCTTTTAATTTGCAAAATTAGTAAAAAAGTGTGGGATAACAGCCATTAGCTTTAAATAAAAGTTGCATCTCAGTACTGAGCACTATACCAACAACGCTATCAATAGACTATTCATTTTTAAGTTCCTCCCTATATTTTCCTCTACCATTCAAAGTTTAGTGTTTGGATAACTTTAAAGTCTCTGCACATTTTATCAATTCATTTATTTCTGTTGTGTCTTTTGTCGTAACTACACATTCTCCATAATTGCCTTTATCAAACATTTCAGGAACTATGTCATACGTTCTGCAAGTAGTGAGATCCCCTGAATATATAATTGTGGCAGAAGAAATGTTTTGAGCCGATATAATCATAGATTTCAAGCTAATGATAATTATTAAAAACAATGTCTTCATAATCTATTTTTTTGATGGTTATACCATTCAACGGTTTGGGCTGTAAGATTCACCATTAACACGAGATTATAAATATTGTGTGTTTGGGGTGGAAATCTCGTCTGCTTACACTTAAAACCAATGCATTGTTTGAAATAGTTATCCAAGATTCTATCTCGCTTTGTCACAACTTTACATTTTTCCTTCTTTAAAAAAGAGGAGATTAGTTTTTCTACATTACATAATTCTGTTTCTGATACATTACAGTATTCCATTCCGTTCTGTAAAAAAGGTACACCATTTTCCCATACTGTTGTATTCTCCATGACATAAAAAGGATTGTCTGATACATACGCCCATACGGTATCTGTATAAAGCTGATCGGCATCGGTTTTATTTTTATTACAACCTGCAAAGATTGTGATAGCAAGAATTAACAATATGTGAATTGGTTTCATTTGAATTTGTATTTAAAGTTTATTGTTCCTGGTTGTGCTCCATAAGGTATGGTTTAGGTTTTTACATTAAACAAATTTAGTGAAATAAGGTATAGGGTGTACTCGGGAAGCAGCTCTTTTAACAAAGATTATACAAGAACGCGGATGCTGTAACCACTCGGCACATGTCTTCTTGTCTGATAACATGTTCTTCATGTCTAAAAAAAACATGTCTTTACAAGATTCTTTTTTAACGACAATAGAGACAATAGAGACAACTTTTGTGATAATGTATTTGTTTCAATGCGAAGCCTTTGTTTCAATGTGAAGCCTGTTGTCTCTATTGTCTCTATTGTCGTTTTAATCATCTGTCTTCCCATGCAAATATAGTACAAAGAGTAAAAAGCTGTTACAAAATAAAAAATGATTATAGAGATTTTGAGAGCCGTTTTTCTGCTGTTTTGTTGCATTTGTGACACCATGATTTATCAATACAGCCTCTTTTACACTCCAATAGTAACCCTATAAGAGTGCAAGAGAGGCTGTATTGCATGGCAAGAGAGGCTGTGTTGGAGTGTAAAAGTGGCTCTATAGCAACCCAATGATGCTTGTTTTGCTCCGTCATTCATTGCACACTTCTTTTCACAGCAGTATAATCAGCTGTATGTCAGCATACTATCGCTGCACGCTCAAAACTCAAGAATTTCGCACCAAAGATTTTGTTGTGCGCTCAGCTCATAGTATTGAGCATTAGAGATGCAAATATTGTGTCGGATGGCATGCCTTAATACGCAAGTTTTGCATACCTTTGTAGAATATAAAAACGGAATGTATAACAAGTATTAAAGAAAAATCAGAATGCAAGACTTTGCTGCAATAGATTTCGAGACTGCCAACTACGCGCGGTCGTCTGTTTGCTCGGTTGGCGTTATCATAGTGCGTGGCGGTGAGGTGGTGGATAAGTTCTACTCGCTTATCAAGCCCGAACCTGAGTATTATAATTACAGGTGCACTCAGGTGCATGGTCTCACCGCTGCTGACACCGACGCTGCGCCCGTCTTCCCCGAAGTATGGGCACAGATTGAGCCGAAGCTACGCTTGTCTGCCGATGAGCAGAAGCGGTTAGGAAGTGAGTATCTGCCGCTTGTGGCTCATAATAAGGCGTTTGACGAGAGTTGTCTGAAAGCCGTCTTTCGGGTATATCAGATGGATTATCCCGATTATCCTTTCTTCTGTACGCTCGTCCGTTCTCGCAAGGTTTGGCCACAGGGACATCACAATCTGGACATTATAGCGGCACGCTGCGGTTATGATCTGACACATCATCATCATGCACTGGCGGATGCTGAAGCCTGTGCAAAAATTGCGTTGGAAATACTATAATATCCTTCTGATTGTGAAAGAATTGGAGGTTTATAAGGCATGGAAAAGTTAGGGGTGAGAGTGGGGTTACTCTATCCCTAACTTTTCCATTTTATTGTATATGGTCTTTCGGTCTATTCCGAGCAGTCGTGCTGCCTTTGCCTTGTTGCCATTGGTCTGTTGCAGGGCGGCTACGATGCGTGAACGTTCTGAGTCTTCGTCGTACAGGGCTGTTACTGGGGCTGGCTGCGTCGGTCCCATAGCGAGTGTCAGCTCTGTGGGGGTGATGAGATTGCCGCGGGTGAGGAGTACGGCGCGTTTCACGACGTTGTTAAGTTCGCGCAGATTGCCGGGCCATGAGTGGGAGGCAAGCAGTTCGGCTGCAGCCGAATCGAAACCTTCCACCGAGCGGTTCAGCTCCTCGTTGGCGTGGCGCATGAAGAGGTCGGCAAAGAGGAAGAGGTCGGTGCCGCGCTCCGAGAGCTTAGGCATGTAGATGGTGAACTCGTTGATGCGGTGATAGAGGTCTTCGCGGAATCGTCCCTCGCTTACGGCATCGGCAAGGTTCTCGTTTGTGGCGCAAACCAGGCGTATGTCGATGGGAATCTCCTCCGTGCCACCGACCGGTCGGATGCGGCGTTCCTGCAAGGCGCGAAGCAACTGCACCTGCACGTCGTAGCTCAGATTGCCCACCTCGTCGAGGAACAGCGTGCCACCGTTAGCCGCTTCGAAGGCGCCGCGCTTGTCCGTATCGGCACCCGTGAACGAACCTTTCTTATGACCGAAAAATTCTGATGCAGCCACATCGCGTGGTATGGCGCCGCAGTCAAGGGCGAAGAACGGTCGGTCATGTCGCGGGCTGAGGTCGTGAATGCGGTGTGCCACATATTCTTTTCCCGTGCCCGAAGCTCCGAGTATCAGTACGGACATCGGGGTGGGCGCCACAAGTTCCACGTAGCTATAGAGCTGTCGCGACGCCTCACTCTTTCCTTCTATGTAACGTGGCGCGGTTTCCGAATTTTGAGTTTTGAGTTTTGAAATTTGAGTTTTGGGCGTTGGATTTACTTGCTGAGCATTCTGATCCATCGCATCGTTGATCTTCTGCAACAGGATGTCGGGCTGCACGGGTTTGGCAATATAGTCTGCTGCTCCCGACTTCATTGCAAGGACAGCGTTTTGCACTTCAGCGTAATTGGTCATTACGATGAAGGGGGCATAAATGTTGTGTTCGTGCATCCATGCGAGCAGACGCAGTCCGTCATGGTCGGGCAGACGCAGGTCTGAGAGCACAAGGTCAACTCCGTCGTTAGGCGAGAGCAGTTTCACGGCAGCTCCCACCGACGTGGCCTTGTCCACCTCGAATCCCTTCTTGCGCAACCAAGTCTGTAGCATTGTGCCAAAAGCAATGTCGTCTTCTACTATTAATATATGTGGCATATCTCAATATATAGTGTATCCTTAATATCTTCTACGAAGCAGAAATCTTCTGCAAAGTTATAGGTTTTTTATTTGTTTGATCCTTTCTACGAGCTGAATTGTAAGTTTCTCACGCTCTTTTTCTTCTGTTTCGCCGATATGTTCGGGCGTAAGCGGCGTCACCCAACTGTTCTTTCCCGGCTGTATCATCTCCAGCAGAGGTATAGCCTTGTGTGCCGCCTTGGCTATCTGGTCTGCGTCGGAAACGTCTTTCAGCATATCGAGATATTCATCTATCGACTTGTGTATGTCGTCGATAATCTGTCGTTCGGCTTCCGGGTCGCCGTCGGTGAAGGGCAGTAGGGCAGAGCGTAGGCTGTCGGTTTCCGTGGCGGTGCTTTCCGCTTTCACCTTTACTATGATGCCGGTAAGCTGACAGATGGTTGCGGCGAGAGTCTGCACGTTGAACGGCTTGAACAGGCAGGCGTCGAAGCCGTCCTTGCGAAGCTGAGGCATTATGCTTTGTTCGTGGGCGGTCATTGCCACGAACGTTGCTGTCATGTTGCTGCGTATGCGTCGCATGATTTCACTACCGTTCATCTCCGGCATCTCTATGTCCGTGAAGACAATACGTGGCTTCATCTCGTTGGCGAGACGTATGGCTTCGTTGGCATGTGTGGTGGTGACGACGTTGAGGCTTATGCCTTCCATTCGTGAGAACATCTCTGTGAGCAACTGCTGCTGCAGCTTGTCGTCGTCGACGATAAGCACGGATATCTCCTTAGCGTTATGGGATACGGTGGCGGCTTCCTCAAATTTATTATTATCTATCTTGGCTGTAGCTATTACGGGTGCGCTATTGGCAAGCACTTCCACAGGAATTACAACCTTAAACTTCGATCCGCTGCCCTTGCGCGAACTGACGTTGATGGTTCCGCCGAGCATCTGCACTATCTCGCGTGTTATGGACAGTCCCAGACCTACGCCCTCCTTGCCTTGTGCGCCGGGCATACGGGTGAATGCAAGGAAGACGCGCTGCTGTTCCTCCGGCGTCATTCCGCACCCCGTGTCCTCCACGCTGATGGTCAACCGTGCGTTAGCCACGACCACGGTTACGGTCACTTCGCCCTTGTCGGTGTATTTAATGGCGTTGCTTACCAGATTGTTTACCACCTGCTTTATGCGGAACGCGTCCGAACGACACATCATCGTGTCCTCCACGCGTATGTCCGCCGTCAGACGCAGATGCTTTGCCATGGCTTGCGGTTGCATGCCGTCCGTACACTCGCGCACA
>ERZ507590.174-NODE-174-length-16550-cov-5.00533_pt1 | contig 16550 bp, 13 predicted proteins | sample MGYA00513716_ERZ507590 | MGnify/ENA metagenome assembly ERZ507590
TTTTGCTCCGTCATTCATTGCACACTTCTCTTCTCAGCAGCATAATCAGCTGTATTTCAGCATACTATCACTGCACGCTCAAAACTCAAGAATTTCGCACCGAAGATTTTGTTGTGCGCTGAACGAGGAGTATTGAGCATCAGAAATGCAAATATTGTGTCGGACGGTGTGCCGTCCGAATTAGTTCCATTGGGTAGTCACCCATGAGTTCGAGCGCAACGGCTTCCGCAAGAACAAGTCCATGGAGAAGCAGACGGAGTCCGAAGAAGACCTCCTCGAACACCGTACCGACGGCACCGATGCCTTCTATACGCTCTACATCGGCTGCGAGAAGTTCCCACAGCACGATTTATATCCAATTTGCGTGGGTGGGGTGAGATAATATTTTTGTTAAACAAATAAAATTTTTTAACATAATCAAAAATAAATTGTATTTTTGTGAATTGTTAATTAAATATCGTTATTATGGCTATAATTGATATTGTAAAATATGAGCAACAAGAGGGGATTATTGTTCACAAATTTCCATCTTGTGATTTAAGATGGGGTACACAATTAGTAGTCTATCCTGGGCAAGTTGCCTTTTTTGTTAAAGGGGGTAAGGTTTGTGATAAATTCACAGAAGGTACATATACCTTAAAGACAAGCAACATACCTCTATTAAACAAAATTATAAATATTCCTTTTGGTGGAGATTCTCCATTTCAAGCGGATGTTTGGTTTATTAATACTTTAAATCGACTAAATCTAAAATGGGGTACAGAAACTCCTATACAATTAGAAGATCCTAAATATGACATTATAGTTCCTGTTAGAGCGTATGGTCAATATGGTTTCAGAGTTAAAGACCCTGAAAAGTTCATCTATGGAATTGTCGGTAACAAGTCCGATTTTTCAGAGTCTATGCTCCAATCATATTTCCGTGGAATCTTACTTTCAAAGCTAACTTCAATAATTGCTTCAAAAATAACAGAAGATAAGATTTCTATACTTGATATACCAACTCGTCTTGCAGAAATATCACAGTTTAGTCAAAATCAATTAAATCCGTATTTCGAGGACTATGGGGTTGAGCTTTTGCTTTTTAACTTCATTTCAATTAACATTCCTGAGAATGACGAGAGTTTAAACGAAATAAAAAAGGCAAAGAATCTATCTGCAAGATTAAAGATTACAGGCATAGATGATTACAGAATGCAACGTTCTTTTGATGTAATGGATAAAGCTGCTGAAAATGAGAGTGGAACTGGCGCAGCTTTTATAAATGCAGGTTTAGGTTTAGGTGCCTCTATGAATATTGGCAAACAGATAGGGAATGATCTTATAGGTGGCAACACTCCACCTCCAATACCTATAAACATAGATTATTATCTTGCTATAAACGGAAAGCAACAAGGCCCATATAAAGAGAACCAAATTCTCGATGCCATAGCACAAGATTCAATGATATTGGAAACTTTAGCATGGAAAAAAGGAATGACATCATGGGAGCCATTGAAGAATTTTGTGGAGTTTAGAGATTGCAATGCTAATTCTCAAACACCACCACCGATACCTCAATAATGAATGAAAAAAATAAAAGATAGAAGATATGAGTTTAGTTAATGTTAAATGTCCAAATTGTGGTGCTTCAATCCAACTGGACAATGAAAGAGCTGATGGATTTTGTTCCTACTGTGGCAGTAAAATCAAAGTTCAGGAAGCTATCAACCTTATTAGAATTGACAAATCTGGCGACCTACAGAATTTTCTAAATTTAGCTCAATCTGCAATTGATGGAAATAATGGTAAGGAAGCTTTGGATTATGCAAACAAAGCTCTCGAATTGGATTCTTCAAATGGAGATGCTTGGTTTATAAAGATGCAAGCGGTTGCTCTTACTGCAACATTGGGTGATCTAAAGTGTAGCGAAATTGTCACCACAGGAAATAAGGCTATACATTTTTCTACTGACCAAGATATGAAGATTAAGGTGTATTCATATTTCTTGGGAAAATGTTTGGACGATTTAAAGTTCTGTATGGTGCAATTGGAAGATACAAAGGCAATGAAAGACTTGTATGATGCAAATTGTGCTGTTAATGCTTTCAAGGCAACAGAGAACACCCTTGCATCTGATGGAATTGCAGATATGATTTTGGGGCAAGAGAATTCTGTGTTGAATTTACGCTTTTCTGTACCAAACGAGTTAATTACAAGCAACGAAACTTTATCTCAATTAACTGCAGAAGTTGCAAAACAATGGGTTTATTACCAGAACGCTATTAATGCAAGATTCAATGTATATGGATCTGCTATGAATGAAGACGCTTTAATGCGTTATAAAAACAATTTAGCTTTAATCAAAAAAGGACTTCCTGAAGATAAAACTAATTGCATTGACGAAGATAGCATGACAAACGAGACAAAAGGTCCTTGCTATGTTGCAACTGCTGTGTATGGTTCGTATGATTGTCCTGAAGTTTGGACATTAAGAAGATTCCGTGATTATAGCTTGGCAGAATCTATGTTTGGACGGACCTTCATAAAGATTTATTATGCGATAAGCCCGACACTTGTTAAGTGGTTTGGTAAAGATCCTTTCTTTAAGAAAATATTCAAACCTATTTTGGATAAATTTGTTAGTAAATTACAGAATAATGGTGTTGCATCAACTCCATATGAAGACAGAAATTGGTAATTCATAAAGCGGAACACAGCCTAATCAGCCTTTCCTATACGCCTTTGTCTTGCGTCCCAACGCAGGATGAAGGCTTTTCTTTTTTCAGCGGTAGGCTCCGTCTTCAGCACCTCCTTCGCTTCGCTATTTGCACCTTCGGCTTTTGCAATCTCTCAGGCGTGAGAGTCTATCAAGTAAGGTAGCCAATCCAAATTTTCAAAGGAGTAAGGCATGGCGCACCGCCTTTCCTGCACTTTGTGCATCTTTCCTATGCTGTTATCTTGGTAGCTTGCTCCACCGTCCCATGCAATAGGCATCACCTCATCCTCTCTTGGTTCCGCGAAGCGGGACCGACTATCATCCTCAACATCATAGTTGATGTGTCAGTCCCCCTTCGGGGAACGATAGGGGTGGGGTATCATATTGTACCCACAGCTGCGCTGCTTCGCAGCTTGCAGTGGGTTTCATGATATAGGTCCCGCTCCGCGGAACCCGCAGCTTATACTCAATCTGCTGGTCGTTCGTGGGTGCGTGGCTAAGGCGGGACGCCATAGCCTCCTAGGTTTGTACTGCAAGCTCATTTGTGATATCACCGATAAACTGCAATTTACAGCTTATCGGCGCAAAAGTAGAGGTAGGTGAGAGTCTACAAGAAGTAAGCAAGGCTAATTCGTCATTAGCAATGTAATTCAGTATTTTGCCACATATTTTTTCCAAGTCTCAGGATATATTTTTTTTATCATTTCTAATACCGTCTCTGGAATTTTAGATTTCCTTTCTTGATAATTAATGCCATGCTCACTGAATTTATTTATTATCGCTTTTTTCATCAGATACTCTTTTGAATCAAGTGGATAAGTTAAGTACAGCAATAAATCAACAGGGAAAAATGGATTTTTCGAATCAATTTCGGATGTTCCTAACTCATAATTATAATATGGTTCTGTAATACTGGCATTTTTAGATACAATCAAATAATATGCACTCTGAATATCTTCTGAACGTAAAGCTTCTATTGCCGCTGTCGTTCCCAATGGAGTTTTTGCATCTATTTTTGCGCCATATTCAATAAGTGTTTTAACTAAGTTATAACCAGAAGAATATGCTATTGCATACATCAGAGGGGTAGTGCCATATTCTATTACATTTACATATCCATCTTTATTTTCTTTATAATCATATATAATATTGGGGTCCGCTCCAGATTTCAATAAAATCTTCAACATACTATCATCAATAGTCGGTCCCTCATCCCATTTATAAGATATAGCGTCAAAAATTGGTGCTTCTCCATCTTTTGAATGCAGGTTTAAATCTACTCCACACTCTATTAAAGTTTTAGTTGCAGCATATTTTCTTCTTCCGACAGCTCTTCGGATAGGTGACATTCCATAAACAGGTTCTTGGTAATTCAGAAGATCAGGATTCTTATGCAATATCTCCTTGATCTTCTTGCTGTCATCTTTTTCAATGGCTTTAACCAGCTCCCAAGCTGGGGTCTGGTTAAAGAGTCTTATATCAGTGATATCAATTTCCTCTGAAGAATAGGATTGTTGTGCTGTGCAATACATAAATAAGCAGCACAGCATACACAATACTATGAAAACAGACTTTTTCATAAGCTATGGATTAGGTTTTTACATTTTACAAATATAGCAAAGTTATGTATAAGGTGTATGCGGGAAGCTGTTCTTTTAACAAAGATTACACGAGCGGGTATGTAACACCCGAATTAGGAATTAGGAATTTTGAGTTTTGATTTATTATCGGCTTCGCCTGCGATTTTGAATTATTCAGTTGTGAATTACAGATATCTTATTCACTCCAACTCAAAGGTTGCCATAAGCAGCACCTTATTGCCATCTATGTTTTCTTCGTAGAAGAAGCGATAGACGCCTGGTTTGTTTGGCAGAATATCGGGAAAAAGATGGGCAGTAATGGTGCCGCTTTGACCATCGCTTAATATATGTCCAACATCCTTGAACAGGCAGTCAGTTGGTAAAAGAAACCAATTGCCATCCCTACCTTGGGCTGTGATGCTATATGCTTCGCCATACATGAATTCTTTGCCACTATGGTTGGTTATAGTGAATTTGATTTCTGTGCTACCCAAAGGATAAGAGGCTCTCTCTGCCTTAATGGAAATTCCATTATAAGAGCTTACTCCTGTTTTGTTATTTATAATAGGGTCGAGTTTGTCTCCAAACTTAATGACAGACGAGTTGTATATCTGATTACGAAACTCCTGTTGCTTCTCCTTAGTGTTCCAACGGAGTGCAACATCTATGGAGTTGTCACCTATTCCAAATCCAACGACATTTCGCCAGGCTGAAGAATTGTCTGCCGACAAAAACTTTCTTTCAAGTGTTCGCATAATTTGATTCAGTTTCTTTTGGGAATATTTCCGCATTGAAGCCTTGCGATAGATTTTCCTCTTACCACCAGCGACTTTCTTTTTACTAATGGTCGCTACCTTCTTTTGTTGAGCGGCAAATGGCAGTTTGCAAGCTGCAAAAGCTGTTTGCGTTGAAAGGAACAATGTCAATCCTAATATTATTACATTGAGGAGTTTTGGATTTAGTCTCATAGTTATCAGCAATTAATAATTTGACATGTAGAGAGATATGAACTCTTATAGTATATTTCTTTCTTTCCTCCTAAAGGAGTGATCCTTAGTTTTGCAACAGCCAGTCGATTACGTACATTTGCTTTATTCCGTTATGCAGAACTACAGGGTCGTTGTCGAGGGTTAACAGGTATTTGGGATAATAGTCCTGAATGGCTTGCAGAGGCGCAAGTTCGCGCTGCATGGTGTTTTCGTCTCTTACACTCAATGAGATCTGATAGTATTCTCTCGCTTCTCCTTTAATCACAATAAAGTCGACCTCTGCATTGTCCACCTTTCCTACATATATTTCTCCGCCACGACGAGCCAATTCCAGAAAAACAATGTTCTCGAGAATATGTCCTAAGTCGCCACCCTTAGTTCCGTTGATTATGTTTCGAAGTCCGGTGTCTACAAGGTAGTATTTTTGTCCTGTCTTCAAGAGTTGTTTTCCTTTGGCATCGTATCTGTATACGGGATAAAATATGTAGCTGTCGGAAAGGGCTGAAATGTAATTCTCCACAGTATGCACAGACACCTTGCGGCCTTGCGATGTCATGGCGTCGCTGATACGCTTTATAACGGACAGGTTGCCTATATTGTCTGCAAGGAATCTGACTATGCTCTCAAGCATCATTACGTCTGTGATTTTTCTACGTGCCACCACGTCTTTCAGTACAATCGTGTTATACAATCCTGTGAGATACTCCCTTAGCATCTCATCGTCATTGGCTATCTGTACTGTATATGGGAACCCGCCTTTCTCTGAAAAATGACGATATGCCGTATCGTGTGGCGTTCCCTCAGGCAATGCCTCAATATATTCTGCGAAGGAGAATGGGAAAAGCTTGATTTCGACATATCTGCCGGTGAGCAATGTTGCAATTTCTCCAGACAATAGATAAGCATTTGACCCCGTAACGTAAAGGTCGACGTTATCAAGCAGGAACAGACTGTCGACAACTTTCTGAAAGTTCTCGACCATCTGTATCTCGTCAAAAAAAATGTAATTCATACGGTCACCGCACAGATTCTTGCGGATATGTGAGTAGAGCACGTGATAATCAAGAAATGGTTCGTTAGACAAGTCCTCAAAGTTGAACTCGAGAATCTGTCTTTCTTCCACTCCGTTATCTGACAATTTCTCACGGAACATCCGCAATAGAGATGACTTGCCACAACGTCTAACGCCAGTGACAACCTTTATAACCTTCTTGTCGCGCCATTTTTCAAGGAGCGACATATATTTCTTACGCTCTATCATATATATAACAAAAAATGAAGTCCACTGCAAATATACTAATAAAATAGCATAGATTTGCAGTAGACTTCATTTTTATGTTGTTTTTAAGTCATTTTTGCAGTAGACTTCATTTTTTTTGTGTGCCCTTTACTTGCACATTATCTTGAATGTCTTGCCGTTCTGCTTCACTAAGGCAATGCCCTTGTGGTTGTTGAGGCTTGTGATGCGGCGTCCGGCGATGTCGTAGGCGGTGTAAGGCATGGTAGGGTTGAAGGCGACGGTGGTGGCTGTTACGGAGCCGATGCCACTTGTGGCTTTCGTTCCTGTTACGGCGATGTCCATTATCTCCCATGTGGCGTTTACGCTTTCGTTGCTGGTGTAATGGAATGAGATGGTGATGCGCTTGCCGGCGAATGCTGTCAGGTCTACGTCGCCCGACTCATTGAATGTCCATGAGTTGCCCTTGGGCCATGTGATGCCGTCAAGCTTGGTCGTGGTCTTTGTCTCCTCGTCCGTTACCTCCACGCTGAGCATTGACGACGGATTGGAGAGGAAGTTGACGGCGTGCTTGAAGAGCAGCTTGGCTGAGGTGTAGTCGGTAAGGTCTATCACAGGTGTGAAGAGTCGGCTGTCTGCGGCGTGACGCGTGCCGTTGATATATGCCGTGCCAACCCATCCGTACTTGTTGTTGCGCTTCCATACCGAATCGTCCTGAGTGGGAGCCACGTCGTCCTTCACGGTGCATGATCCGTCCGTCGACTTGAAGTTGGCTGTATAGATGGTCTCCTCTGTCGGGTCAGTCGGGTCTGTGGTTCCGCTGCCGCCCGTATAGCTCTCGCTTGTCACGGTCTTTGCAGGGTCGAAGGCATAGTTGACGCTGTCGCCCCAAATATAGTCAGGGAGGTTAGGGAAGTCGATGAACGGGTTGCGGTTGCCCTGAATCTTATACACGGCGTTGTTTCGCTTCACCTCCAGCTGGCTTACGGGGTCGAGCTTTCCCCACTTTATGTAAAGCTGCGAAGCCCATTCCTTCAGGGTGGGGTAGTCGCCCTGCTCCAGAGAGATGAGAGCCTGCTCGCCCGACCACTTATAGTCCTGGTATGCCGTAGCCATATACATGTAGGCACGTGAGAAGTCGCCCCTCCATTCGTCGCTGGGCTGCCAGTACTTCTTGTTCTGTGCGCCGGTTCCCACCTTTATGCATCCGTTGTCGTAATATCCCTTTCCTGAGGTCTGTGTCACGACACCCATGCCGTAGTTGCTCTTCGATGAGTTGGCTTTGCTGTCGCTCGGCATAAGATTGAAGAGATCCTTGTAAGCCTGCGTCTTCGTGCCGCCCCACCAGCTCTTGGGGAATGAATGCTCGATGTTCATGCCGCCGGGTACTTGGCCTTGCGCTCCGAACTTCACCTTATTATTACTATATCTGTCTATCACGTATCCGTTGTCGTTGTCCGTGGTGTAGAATCCCCACCACGTAGCACCTTTTCCCGAACCGTAATCGAGGACTTTCGCGTTCTTGATGATGTTGTGAACGGCAGTCTTAAGCTCCGCACCCTTCTTGCCCTTCAGTCCGTCGTAATAGCCCGCCGGAATCTGCGCCAAGGCATTGATGTTGGCGATGGCGCCAAGAATCACAACAGTAAGCAATCTGAAATTTTTGAGTTTCATAAAATGTATTTTGTTGGTTTGTATTCTTTCCTATACATATATATAATATGTAGGAAGTGCAAAGTTAGCCTTTATTTAGCATACGTATAATACGCAGCATGTTAAAAAGTGAAAAAAGGATTGGTAATTTTATCGAAATATTTGGCGGTTTCGAAATTATGTAATACCTTTGCACTCGCTTTAAAATAAGACGGGCAAGTCTTATACGGCCAGCTCCCTTCGAATCCTCCAGGACGGGAACGTAGCAAAGGTAGTTGGTTGTAGCGGCGCGATATAAGTAGCTTGCCCACCCGCCTCTTTAGCTCAGTTGGCCAGAGCACGTGATTTGTAATCTCGGGGTCGTTGGTTCGAATCCGACAAGAGGCTCAAGAAAATCGTAAGGACAGGACTTTATAAGAGTCTTGTCCTTTTTTTATGCGTCAAGCTTTGATGTTATGCAATTTTTCTGTAATTTTGTAATGATTTAAAATTACGCCCCTAATCCCATAACATGTTAAATAGATAAACCGATAAAGAAATGAAGAAGATGGAGGTTTCTGAATTGAATGACAATGTGTTTACCACCATTGGCAAGGAATGGATGCTTGTTACTGCCGGCACAAAGGACAAGTTTAATATGATGACCGCCTCATGGGGCTGTCTCGGATGGTTATGGAACAAGCCTGTGGCTGTGATGTTCATTCGTCCGGAGCGCTATACTCATGAGTTTATCGAGAGTCAGGACTGCGTCAACCTCGTCTTTCTCGGTCAGTCAGAGAAGGCACGTCAGGCTTACGCTTTCTGCGGAGCCAAGTCTGGACGCGACCATGACAAGGCTCGCGAGTGCGGACTGACACCATGCAGCACTGAAAACGGCAGCGTAAGCTTTGAGGAGGCACGCCTCACACTCGAGTGCCGCAAGATTTATAAGACACAGATCCGTCCCGAGGAGATGACAGACAAGACCATCGGGCAGTGGTATGGTGGAGCCAAGGGCGGACTGCATGACGTGTATGTCATGGAGATAACCTCAGTAAGCGTGGCGGAATAACCGGAAAAAACGATAATGATAATGGAGATAAGCAAATATAAAATCCTTGCAGCCCTCGTGCGCTCCTTCTTTGATGCCTTCTCTTCGGGCATCATCGACAACAGCGACGTGGCAGCCGAAGAGCGCAGACAGCCGAAGAACGTGAAGCAGACTATGCTTAATCACTACGAGCATGTGGCACCGGTGTTCTTCGACACCATCTTCTTCCCGCTTGCAGCGATGAACTTCCAGTACGACGACATCATGCGCATTGTGCGTGAAGCGCAGGGTAGGGGAGACGATATGCACGGCCTCGTAAAGGCGGCTTGTGCCTCCGATGCCATGTATGAGGCGATGGTGGCAGAATATAAGCGAAACTTCTCTGCCTTGCTCGGCGGACGCTGCGTGTCGGTGGCAAGCCATCTGGAGGGCTATACGCGTCCTGCAGAGGGTGCTGACGTGGAGACATTGAAGGCTGAGCGTGCCATAGAGCTGACCGTGCGAGTGGTGATGTATGCCTACGCCCGTGGCTTGCGCCATTCTGTTGCGGACGGAAAGCCGTCGCTTCGTCAGGCAACGCTCTTCCGTCTGCTTCTTGACGCCATGAACGTACTGCTCTCCGATGAGGCTGCAAAGTATGATGACTGCGAAGACGACCTTGCCGCCATGTTCCTCAAGGTGTGCCGGTCGCAGCGCAACTTCACCGTTATGACGTCCGAGATGGATCGCACTTACGACGAGCTTGTAAGCAAAGAAGAAATAGACGGCAACGACACAATGACAAAATAAGCGCAATTCAAACGTCTTATTATTGTGAAAACGTCATTTTTTCACTAACTTTGCATTCGCTAATCAATAAATATAACTAAAACAAAATCAATGGAACCTAATATCCAAAACCGTCGTAGCCCTATCTCGTGGGTGCCTACGCTCTACTTTGCCATGGGAATGCCGTTCGTGGTACTCAACATGGTATGTACGCTTATGTTCAAGGGACTGGACGTGAGTGATGCGCAGATTGCTTTCTGGACGTCCATCATCATGTTTCCTTGGACGCTGAAGCCCCTCTGGAGCCCGCTCCTCGAGATCTACAAAACCAAGAAGTTTTTCGTGATATTCACACAGATAGCCACCGGATGTATCTTCGGACTGGTGGCATTGGCTCTGCATCTGCCCAATTTCTTCGCCGTATGTATAGCCTTGCTTGCCATCATCGCCTTCAGCGGCGCCACTCATGACGTGGCTGCAGACGGCGTTTATATGGCTTCGCTCTCGAAGGACGACCAGGCACGATACATCGGATGGCAGGGTGCTTTCTACAATATTGCCAAGATTGCAGCCACAGGCGGACTGGTCTATCTTGCCGGTATGCTCATCGAGACTTACACTGGCGACGTTACCGGACTGAGCCCTGCCGCCGCAGCTGCCGCCAAGCATAATGGCTCGGTGATGGCATGGACCATCATCATGGCTGTCATTGGTGGCATTATGGTGATTCTCGGACTCTATAACGCCAAGTTTGTGCCGTCAGATGTGAAGAAGGATGCTGAAGAGCGTCCTGGATTTAAGGAGACAATGGTGGAACTGGGCAACGTATTTGTCGACCTCTTCCGCAAGCGCCATATACTATATTATATATTCTTCATCATTCTCTATCGCTTTGCCGAGGGATTCGTGATGAAGATTGTGCCTCTCTTCCTCAAGGCAGACCGTGCCGATCAGGGTCTTGGACTCTCGGAGAAGGAGATAGGTCTGTGTTACGGAACTTTCGGAGCGGCTGCTTTCGTCATCGGTAGCATCCTCGCCGGTTATTACGTTGCGCATCGCGGACTGCAGAAGTCGCTCTTCTCTCTCTGCTGCGTGTTCAACCTTCCGTTCGTGGCATACACTCTCCTCGCCGTCTATCAGCCTGAGAGCCTCGTGCTCATCGGCGGTGGTATTGTCTTGGAGTACTTCGGTTATGGCTTCGGCTTCGTGGGTCTGACCCTCTTCATGATGCAGCAGATTGCTCCAGGCAAGCACCAGATGGCGCATTACGCCTTTGCTTCCGGCATCATGAACCTCGGCGTTATGCTTCCCGGTATGCTTAGCGGCTACGTAAGCGACTGGCTCGGCTATCGTCACTTCTTCATCTTCGTGCTCTTCTGCACCATCCCGGCATTCCTCATCACATGGTTTGTGCCGTTTACATATCCGGACAAGAAGTAAAGAGGAGTTTTGAATTTGGAGTTTTGAATTTTGAATTATTCTCGGCTTCGCCTGCGATTGTTAATTTTAGAATTATGAATTATTCGGAATCTCCAAAATAATAAATACTAAATAATAAATACTAAATACTAAATAATAAATATTAAGTACTAAATAAAAAAGAACTATGAGCAAACTAATCATTTCTGGCAACCCGTTGCCTAATATGCCTTGGGAGGACCGTCCCGAGGGTCAGCGCACTCCGCTGTGGCGCTGTTCGAAGAACCCCATCATACCTCGTGACCTGCTTCCTACAAGCAACAGTATCTTCAACAGTGCTGTGGTGCCCTTCGGTGAAGGCTTCGCAGGTGTGTTCCGTTGCGACGACACCAACCGTCGTATGGTTCTCCACGTAGGTTTCTCTAAGGACGGCGTAAACTGGAACATCAACGAGGAGCCGCTTCGCTTCGAGTGCGACAACAAGGAGATTGGCGAGTGGGTTTACGGCTACGACCCCCGCGTATGCTTCATCGAAGACCGCTACTACGTGACATGGTGCAACGGCTATCATGGACCTACCATCGGTGTGGCTTGGACAAAGGACTTCAAGACATTCCACCAGCTTGAGAATGCTTTCCTTCCCTATAACCGTAACGGCGTGCTCTTCCCCGAGAAGATCAACGGTCGCTTCGCCATGCTCTCACGTCCTTCTGATACCGGTCATACTCCGTTCGGCGACATCTTCTACAGCGAGTCGCCTGACATGGAGTTCTGGGGACGTCATCGTCACGTGATGGCACCTGCCGCTTTCGAGCTTTCAGCTTGGCAGTGCATGAAGATCGGTGCAGGTCCTGTGCCTGTTAAGACTTCAGAGGGCTGGTTGCTCTTCTATCATGGCGTGCTCCGTTCTTGCAACGGTTATGTATATGCCTTCGGTTCGGCATTGCTCGACCTCGAGCAGCCTTGGAAGGCCACACACCGTTCTGGTCCTTACCTCATCAGTCCGCAGACTCCTTACGAGTGCATGGGCGACGTGCCTAACGTATGCTTCCCATGTGCAGAGGTTCACGATCCTGAGACAGGTCGCATCGCTGTATACTATGGTTGCGCAGATACAGTCACTGGTCTTGCGTTCGGATACATTCCTGAAATCGTAGAGTGGACAAAGAAGAACAGCATCATCTAAGAATTGAATAGATAAAAAAATAAGACGGGTAGCCGGGTTGTAAGGAATAACGACAACCTGACTACTCGTCTTTTTCATAGATAAAAACCAAAAAACGATGGAAATAGATTTAAAACAAAACCGTGAAGAGTTCGACTCTCTGCTGCGTTCCACAGAGCGTGAAGGCGTGGAGGATGTCATCTCTGACCTTGAGAACTTAGGATTTTATGAGGCTCCGGCATCGGCTGGTCATCATCTCAACACCGCCGGTGGACTTGTGCTTCATTCTCTCAACACCTGCAAGGCTGCGTTGGCAGTGTATGAAAGCATGAAGGCTCTTGAGCCGACGCTCGCCAATGAAGTGAAGCGTGAGAGTGTCATCCTTGCCAGTCTTCTCCATGATGTCTGCAAGAGCGACATCTATGAGCGTACCGTGAAGCGTCGCAAGACACGCATCGGAACATGGGAAGACTCGGAGGGCTATAAGATAACGTATAAGAAATTCCCGATGGGACACGGCGAGAAGTCGGTCATTCTCCTTCTCTGCAGCGGACTCGACCTCTACGATGACGAGATGCTCGCCATCCGTTGGCACATGGGAGCCTTCGGTCTGAATATGAGCAGCTACGAGGACGAACGTTGCTACGACACGTCACGCAAGCTTTATCCTCTCGTGTCCATCATTCAGGTGGCAGACTCGCTTGCCGCTTCCATATTGGAAAGAAAAGGAGAGGACCTTGACGAATTGTAAAAATCCTCTTTAGCTCCTTTGATTCTTGTTGAATAATTAGAAGTCAACTACTGTGATGCCGGCACCGCCAAACTGTACGTGCTCGTCCTTACATGCTGTTACGTTGGGGACAGACTGCAGATATTGGCGGATCAGCTGGCGCAGGATGCCGTTGCCCTTGCCGTGGAGGATGCGCACACGCGGCATTCCTACGAGGATGGCATCGTCAATGAAGTGCTGCACGGCGTTAAGCGCCTCGTCGCCACGCATTCCACGCACGTCAAGATCCTGATGGAAGTTGAGCTTGTGCGAGTCGATGGTCTGTCGTGTCTCGCGACTGATGGCGAAGGTAGCAGGCTGTGTAGACTCCGGTTTCTTCGTAGTATGCTCCAGTCGTGAAGCCTTAACCTTTGTGCGGACATCGCCGAACACCACCGTAGCCTCCTTGCCTTGCAGACTTTCGATGGTTCCCACCGTGGTCAGACCACGCATGCGCACCGTGTCGCCGACTGAGAAGGTCTGTTGTTCGGAAGCGGAAGTGGGCTGGGGCAGCTTTGTGCCGATAGTTGTCGGCTTGCCCGCATTCTCCTTTTTCTCCTTCTTACGCTTTTCGCGACGTTCCTTGCGTTCCATTATCTGGCGCATCTTCTTCTCTATGAGGTCATCGGCTGACTTAGTGTCTATTTCGCTTACGTCTTCCTTAAAGGCGTTAAGTTCCTCACGCAGACGCTTCGTCTCCTCCTTCTCCGCCTGACATTCACGTATTTCGCGAATGGTATTTTCGATGTTACGGTTGCTTTCTTTCAGGAGTTCCTGAGCCTGTTCCTGAGCCTGACGCAGAATTTCCTTACGCTTCTGTGCCAGTTCCTTTATCTCCTCCTCATACTTTGCAATGGTTTTCTCCAGGTCCTTCTCGCGCTGATGCACGTTCTGGCGCTTGTTTTCCCAATATCGCTTGTCGCGAACTATGTCCTGAAGGTATTTGTCGCTCTGGATATAGTCAGAACCAACGATTTCGCTTGCCTCCTTTATCACCTCGTCAGGAATGCCCGTCTTGCGGGCTATCTCGATGGCGAACGACGAACCCGGTTGTCCGATGGCAAGCTGGAAGAGCGGACGCATCTCATGCCTGTCGTAGAGCATGGCACCGTTGGTGATGCCGTCGTGCGAGTCGGCGTAATGCTTGAGGTTCTGATAGTGAGTGGTGATGACGCCCCACGCCATGCGTTTCACAAACTGATTGAGCACAGCCTCTGCCATAGCGCCGCCAATCTGCGGCTCCGTACCCGTACCAAACTCGTCGATGAGTAGCAGAGTGCGGTCGCCTGCCTGCTTCATCATATTCTTCATGTTCAGGAGGTGAGAAGAGTATGTGGAGAGATCGTTCTCGATGCTCTGCTCGTCACCGATGTCAATCATAATGTCGGCGAATACTCCCACCTTCGAACGCTCACTCATAGGTACGGACAGACCGCACTGCAACATATACTGCAGCAGACCTACCGTCTTCAGGCACACCGATTTACCTCCGGCGTTAGGACCGGAGATGATGAGGATGTGACGGTCGCGGGTCAGCGTTATGTCGAGAGGAATGGTGGGCTTGTCCTGCTTTTTCAGAGCCAGCCACAGAAGCGGATGGCGTGCCGTAATCCAGTCCACCACAGGCTTCTTGTCCACTTCCGGCTCAATAGCGTTGGTAAGGTTGGCAAATTCGGCACGAGAGCGGATGAAGTCCACCTCTGCAAGCATCAGATAAGCATATATGATGTCCTCCACGTGCGGACGTACCAGCTTGGTAAACTCCGTCAGAATCACTATAATCTCACGGCGCTCGTCCGCTTCAAGTTCACGTATGCGGTTGTTCGCCTCCACCACCTCGGTAGGTTCCACGAATACCGTCTTACCCGTAGACGACTCGTCATGCACAATACCATTTATACGGCGCTTCATGGCAGGAGCGATAGGCACCACGAGACGTCCGTCGCGGATGGTCGGCGTCACGTCCTTGTCGACGAGACCCTCGCTCTGAGCTGCGTGCAGGATGCTGTAAAGCGTTCTTGATACGCTGCCCTCCGCCTTTCTCAGTTGCGTACGAATCTCCGCCAGGCGTGGCGAAGCCGTATCCTTCATCTTGCCATACTTGTCAAGAATCTGGTCGATGCGGCGTATAAGGTCTGGGAAAGTGAGCACGTTCTCCGTGAGTTCGTGCAGGGTGGGGTAATCATAATTGCCGTCCTCGTCGCTGCGGTTGAGGAATTTCACTATTCCTGCTACTGTCTCCAGCGAACGACGCAGGTCATATATCTCGTTCTCCTCGAGGTGAGTTCCTTCGATGCGGATGCGCTTTATGGAAGCACGCATGTCAAAAAAGAACTGCAAGGGGAAATCGTCCGTCTCCTCCTGCATACGTCTGAACTCGCGTGTCTGTCTCAGCATAGTGTTGATGCGTCCACAGTCGGCGGTGAACGTCATTGCGTCCACCTTGTCCTTGCCCAGTTGGCTGAGGCAATAGCCCTTCAGCAGTGAGCGAATCTCACCGAATTGTATTTTGTTTTCGAAATTGCTTGGATAAATCATGCTGCAAAGTTACTGAAAGTATCGCACAAATGCCGACTGCACGCTTCTCTTTTTTCGCTGTATACCTTATATATATAGGGATTATCCACTTTTTTTGACTTTTTCGTGAAATTTCTTTATGAAAAGTTTGGCGAAACCAACATTAATCACTACCTTTGCACCCGCAAAAGTGAAACGAAAAGTCACAATGCTAAGTGCGGCTACAATGCGATTCAAACTATTGGAGAGATGGCAGAGTGGTCGAATGCACCGGTCTTGAAAACCGGCGTACTGAGAGGTACCGGGGGTTCGAATCCCTCTCTCTCCGCTTGCGTATGCTGACGCTTGCAAGTGTCTTTTCATTCACGCAAACACTTATCTCACACCCCATGGAGAGATGGCAGAGTGGTCGAATGCACCGGTCTTGAAAACCGGCGTACTGAGAGGTACCGGGGGTTCGAATCCCTCTCTCTCCGCAATAAACCTTGAAAATCAAGGTTTTACGCAAAACGTACACGAAAATGTACACGAAACGTCCGAATTTTAACAATTTCGGGCGTTTTTTTTATGTCCAAAAACAAGAAAATCCGTGTACACCCAAAACTAAAGAGGCTCATATAATATTGTTGTGTTTTTAACAATCTGCATTTCTTATGCAAACAACTGTTTAACCCTATAAAGATAGAACTTCAGATCATTCACTCCTCTGAATTCAGCCCTGAATG
>ERZ507590.218-NODE-218-length-14648-cov-5.35058_pt1 | contig 14648 bp, 10 predicted proteins | sample MGYA00513716_ERZ507590 | MGnify/ENA metagenome assembly ERZ507590
CTAAAGAAAAAATCTGTGGTTATCTGTGATATCTGTGGGAGATTAATCTCAAGCTACAGATGGTGTCTCCCACAGATAGCACAGATGCACACGGATGTTGCGTACGGAGGGAAAAGATGTAATACTTAATCTAAAGAAAATATCTGTGGTTATCTGTGATATCTGTGGGAGATTAATCTCAAGCTACAGATGGTGGTTCCCACAGATATCGCGGATGAGCACGGATGTTCCATAGAGTATGTCGCGTTTTATCTCCATGACTTAATTTTTTTGTGCATTGATACACTTTTGTTGAGTGGCGAGGACATCTTCTTAGCTCAACCACTCCTCTATCCGCTTCTTCCTATAACTCCTTTCGCTTGCAAAAGTTCAGTTATTATTTCAATCTATATTGCTGTGGAGAAAAGCCTACATGCGTACGGAAATAACGTGTTAGTGCTGTCTGATCTGAGAAATGGAAGTCGTGGGATATCTGCTTCAAACTACGCTTGGATGTTCGCATCACCAACTTTAATCTCAGAATAATATATTCGTCGATAATATGCTTTGGAGACATACCGGTCTTGCCTCTTACGATAATGCCAAGATATCGTCGCGTAATACTCATACGGTCAGCGTAATAATTCACTTCATGCCCCTTATTGTACTCATGTTCCAGCAAATCCATGAATCTATTGAACAACTCATCACTGCGCTGAGTGCCCTTACTTCGAAGGTCTTCTCGTGGATTGGAGAGAAGATAATCGTAAAAGCCCAAGAAAAACGCCTGCAACTGCAAGGCTACTATACGATCGGTCATGGAGTAATGTTCTACTGTAAAATAGAATTTGAATATACGGAACATGCTGTCCACCACTTCATTAATCAGATATTCATACCCACAGCGCCTGTCAGACTTCAGTGAATCATAGACGGCATGCTCCACATTCATGCTTGCTGAACGTAGGATATCACTACTGTATCTGATAACACATGCAGAAAAGTCATCATTTACGACTTCCCATTTCACCATATCTCCAGGAAAGAAGATAAGGACATCCTTACTACTTAAATCCCAATACTCAAAATTGATTCGCACTCGAGCATTACCCGAGTGTGAATAGACGATAGCACCATGATCAATTGCATGAACTTCCTTATCTATCGCTGATTTATCGAAAATTATAAATTCTGTTTCGTTCACGCTGCAAAGTTAAGAAAAAGAGAATACTACAGCAAATAAATAGTATCAATTATAGATGTAGGAATTGACAGAAAACGCCTTACATTTCCCGTATTGTCAAGTTCTGACTACATTTTTGTAAGTCTACGCTCTCCAAAAACCTGTAACTTTGCACTCGATAATTCAAAGAGAATATGAATAACAGAATGATTTTGGCGATGTTTCTCGCCTCTACCCTATCAGCTTCGGCTCAGCACAGGATGAGCATCGAAGAAATGTTTAAACTGATAGACAAAAACAATACCAGCATTCAGGCCGGAAAGACTTCCGTAGACGCTGCGCAAGAAGGCATCAAAGCAGCAAAGAGCCAACGACTGCCAGACATCAGTGCCCAACTCAGTGCAAGCTACATCGGCAATGCCTTAATGACAGACCGTGACTTTACCAATGCACAGAACCTCACTTCCCCGCATTTTGGAAATCAGTTTCTGCTGGATGTGCAGCAAACAATATATTCCGGTGGAGCTATCAATGCTGGCATACGTATGTCAGAACTCAGAGCTAAGCAAGCCCAATTAGACTTGACGCTCAACGAACAGAATCAGCGATTTATAGCATTGGGGCAATATCTTGACTTGGAGAAAATCGCCAATCGTGAGAAGGTACTAAAAAGCAATATCGCGCTTACTCAGAAACTTATTGAGAATATCAAAGAGAAGCATCAGCAAGGTGTGGCTCTCAAAAACGACATCACTCGTTATGAACTGCAAATGGAGACACTGAAGCTAAATCTTACCAAGCTGCAGAACACTCGTAAGATTCTGAATCACCAACTTTGCAATACGCTCGGCATTGACCGAACAGAAGAGATAGAACCAACGGATGATGTTGCCACAGCAGTATTTAATAAGGACAGCGAAGATTATTGGCAACAGACAGCAGAGGCTACAAGCCCTCAACTGCAAATGGTGGCTGTCAATGAACAAATGGCAAAACAGCAGGAAAAGCTTGCCAAGAGCGAACTGTTGCCAAAGGTGGCTGTGGTGGCTCAGAATTATCTGAACGGTCCTATCACTTTCGAGCTGCCTCCCATAGACAAGAATCTCAATGTGTGGTATGTGGGGATTGGCGTAAAATACCAACTGTCGTCGATTTTCAAGAGCAATAAAAAGTTGAACCAAGCCAAACTTCAAAGTAAAGCAGCCTCAGAACAGAAAGCTGCAGCAGCCGAACAACTTAATAATAATGTTCAGGCGGCACATACAAACTATCTGCAGAGCTATGTGGAACTGGAGACCCAGCAGAAGAATGTGCAACTGGCTCAGCAAAACTATGAGGTGGTAAACAACCGTTATCTCAATCAACTGGCACTCATCACAGACATGATAGACGCCAGCAACATGAAGCTGGATGCTGAACTGAACGAGGTGGATGCACGTATAAATATCGCATACGCATATTACAAAATGAAATATATCACAGGACAATTATAATAAATTATAGAAATGGAAAATATCAAGAAATACGCTTACAACACTCTTGTTATCTGTCTGATTGCCGTCGGAGCAATCATTGTTATTGTGAACTTCAGCCACTTTGGCAATGTGGAATTTACGGACAATGCCCGAGTGAGACAGCATGTCACACCTCAGAACACTCGTGTTCAGGGATTTATCAAGGAAGTAAGATTTGAAGAGTATCAGCATGTGAAAAAGGGTGATACGCTCGTTGTGATTGAGGATGCAGAATTTCGTCTACAACTGGCTCAGGCAGAAGCAGCCGTCAAAGGTCAGCAGTCTGGTTCGTCAGCTGTAAGTGCCAGCATGAATACCGTGGAAAACAACGTCCAGGTGGCTACTGCAGGTATGCGAGTGGCAACAGCCGGCATTTCGGAGGCTAAAGAAGGTATGGACAATGCCAAGAAAGACTATGACCGCTTTGCAGCCTTGCTGAAGAAAGGAGCTGTAACCCAACAGCAGTTTGACAATGTGAAAACACAGTATGAACAGGCTGTCAGCCGCTATCGTGCTGCGCAGGCACGACTGTCGCAGGCATCAGCCTCCCGTAAGGCTACGGCTGTGGTCAATAACGAGCAGAAGCATCGCCTTGGACAAAGTCGTGCAGGAGAGAGTGTAGCCGAAGCACAACTCCGTCTTGCCCACCTGAACCTTTCATATTGCTATATCATCGCTTCATGTGATGGCGTCGTAGGCACAAAAGACATTCAGGAAGGCATGCTTGTACAGCCAGGTCAGACGCTGGTAAATATCGTAGATGCCAACAGCATCTGGGTGGAAGCCAACTATAAGGAAAGCCAGCTGCCTAACATCCATGAAGGAGCTGAGGTGGAGATGAAAGCCGATGCGGTGCCAGGCGTTAAATACAAAGGACATGTTGAGCGTATCAGCAGCGCCACGGGCAGTGCTTTCTCGCTGTTGCCAATTGACAATGCCACTGGCAATTTCGTTAAGGTGGAACAGCGTGTCTCCGTGCGAATCAAGTTTGACGGCAACAAGCCTGAGGACATGAAGAAGCTACGTGCCGGCTATAATCTGGAATGTGAGGTGAAATACTAATCCGAAGACTATGCTTCCATTACCTCCTCCCCCTCCAGCCGGCATGGGTTTTGCCATGCCTATGTTTCGCGACTGGGTACCTAAATGTATTCAGCCGTGGATATATGTGCTCTGCGTGTTTGGCTTTCAGTTTTCTGGCGGCATGTATCTTGGTGCGCTTGAGGACATACAGGGTTCCACCAATTTTATGATTGAAGACCTGATGATGTTGCTCTATGCCAATCTTGCAGGTATGGCGATTTATTTTCCGATGCTTTTCCGCATGAAGTTTCGCTTTACCAACCAACAGCTCATCATTGGATCTGCCATAGTGGTCTCGGTGTGCAATCTCGTCACCATCCACACCACCTTCATGCCACTGCTGCTTGTGGTATGCTTCATCGAAGGAATGGCAAAACTGCAAGGCACTTTCGAGCACATGAGCAACATACAGCTATGGATTACGCCTCGTCGCGACTTTGCTGTATTCTTTCCAGTGCTACATATCGTGCTGCTTACCTCCATCGAGGGCAGTGCATTTCTTGCAGCATGGTTTGGCTATCATTTCACTTGGCAGATGATGCACATCTTCATTGTGGGATTCATGTGTCTGATCATGACTGTCCAGCTGGTGCTATGCCGACCGTTCTGTCCTATGCCACAGCGCTTAAGCCTCAAGGGAATTGATTTGCCAAGCGGACTGCTCATCAGCTTGCTCATGTTGGTAGTATGTTATATATGTGTATATGGTGACTACAAGATGTGGATGGACAGTCGCGAGCTTCGTATTCTCGTTGGTGTAGCGATACTTCTGACCGGCATGTTGATACATCGCTTGCTGCGAGTGAACAATCCTTACGTCGATCTCAAGATATTCAGATTGCGCAATGTGCTCCTTATCATGGTGGTTGTGATTGTCGGAGAATTTCTTTTTGGATGCGAACATACGCTGGAGGAGATACTCTGCGCTGAAGTTCTCAAACTCGAAGAGCATACCAAGGAAGAGTTGTTTCTCTGGGCATTACCCGGCTTCTATATAGGCATTGCCATCGACCTACTGTGGCTCAAAGTGCTAAAATGGAAAGTCTGGAAACTCTTTGCCATTGGTTTTGGGTTTATCCTTGCATATGCCCTGTTGATGTATTTCACCCTTGATATGGGCGTCAATATTGAGCATTTCCGTCTGCCTATCATTTGTCGTGGTGCAGCATACTCCATTCTTGCAGCCACACTGATGTGGTCGCTCGACGAGTCGGTTCCCGATCTGGAGCAATTCTTCATGGGACTGTTTGTCTTCAACATCTTCCACATGTATCTGGCAGGAGCCGCCGGTTATGGCATCTACACACACTGGTTCTCTACGTTTATGAATGATGATATTGCACGCTACGGACAGCAGCTTACGCTTACCCACATCAACATGCAGCAGTTTGACTTTACAGCATTCATGGACAGTTATCTGCCAAGCATGATGAACGTGGCCATAAAGCAGATATATGGTATTGTCATCTGGACAAGCGGCATCATGACGCTCTTGTTCATGGCACTGGACATTCCTGCCGTAAGAACCAATATACGCAAAGTACCGATGTGGCCGGTTTACGGTATTGAATATCTTGCACGACTGACAGGCAAGAAGAAAAGAAACTTGAGAAAAAAGAAAAAGATTAATGTTAAAAGAATGGTGAGTGTAAAAAAAAATATCTAAATTTGCGCCCAATAGCAAAGAATAACAACATTACCACCTAACCTAAACAATAAGGTAACCAAATAAACAGCAGAAACAATGAATAAAAGAAAAATACTCATAGCAGTGATCCTGACAACTGCCTTCAAGGCTTCGGCGCAGAACATCGCGCCCAACACAAGCCTGATGCTCCACCAATGGGAAGCACAGAAGAAGGAGGCTGCACTGAAGAACGGAATGAATACGCCAGCTGACAGAATGGTGTCGGCGTTTATCAGCGTGGACGACAGCAAGGTGATGGACGAACTTCGCAAGCACGGCGTGACGGTCCGCTCGGTCCTTGGTGACATCGTTACGGCATCGCTGCCCCTCTCCTGCATCAACACCATAGCAGACATAGACGGCGTGAAGAACATTCAGGCTGGCAGCGAGGTGCGCCTCCTTATGGACGCGGCACGCGCTGACGCCAATGTGGACGCTTGTCATACCGCCACGGAAAGCCTCGGCGACTACACCGGCAAGGGCGTCGTGGTGGGCATCGTGGACAACGGATTTGAGTATGCACATGCCGACTTCCTTAAGAACGACTACACGGAAACGCGCGTCGTACGCGTATGGGAACAAGGTGCCACCTCGGGCAACGCTCCTGAGAAGTACGGCTACGGAGCAGAATACACCACGCTGAATGATATGAAGCGTGCCCGACTGGACACCTATGACACTTTCCACGGCACTCACGTGGCAGGAATAGCAGCAGGTTCGGACCGCTCCACCAATTATTATGGTGTGGCTACGGAAGCCGACATCGTACTGGTGAGCTTCATCACGTCGCAGAGCACCAGCGTCATCGACGGCATAAAGTATGTGTTTGATTATGCTGAGAGCGTGGGCAAGCCATGCGTCGTAAACATCAGCCTTGGCACTCACCTCGGTCCGCACGACGGCACTTCCGACACTGACCGCGCCTTGGCGGAGCTGGTGGGTCCGGGCAGGATAATCGTGGGAGCGGCTGGCAACGAAGGCACAAAGGCGGTGCACGCCTCAAAGACATTCTCCGAGGGCAACACCACTATGAAGACCATGATAGGCTTCGACAATGACAAGGCCACCACAAAGACAGCACGCATCGACATTTGGGGCGACAAGGACGCCACGCTGAAGGTGAAGCCTGTGGTGGTGAACACCAACGACGGCAGCATCGTAGCTGAATTGTCAGAAGTGGCAACAGACGGCGAGAAGAACGCTGAGCTGAGCTTCCCTGAAGGATGCGGCGTGGAAGGCACCGTGCAGATGGCTCTGCAGGTAAGCCCGTCCAACGACCGTCCTAACGTGCTGGCAATATGCAGCGCCACAAGCATAGACGACAACCGACGCATCGGACTCGTCATAACAGGCAGCGAAGGCAGCACTATGCACATGTGGAACAGCGACGTGACGGGCCATTTCCTCAGCGAAGGCAAGGAGGGATGGACAGACGGCGACGACAGATTCACAATAGCCGAGATAGGCGGCATAAGCCCTGACGTCATCACAGTAGGCTCATACAATACGAAGGCCACATACACCACCCTCTCGGGCAACGTCTGTGACGTCAATACGGACGCTATGGGCAACGTGGGCGAACGCTCGCTCTTCTCAAGTTGCGGCCCCACCACCGACGGACGTCACAAGCCGGACGTCACAGCCCCCGGTTGCGCCATCGTCTCTGCCACATCCAAGTATTGGCAAGGCTTCTTCCAGCTGGCAGCAGTGGCAAAGAGCAAGTATGCCAACGACTGCTACGACGCCAACATCGGCACGTCCATGTCGTCGCCCTTCGTGACAGGCACCGTGGCTCTCTGGCTGCAAGCCAACCCGAAGCTCACACCTTCTGACGTCCGCAACATCCTTAACGCTTCGTCACGCCATGACCAATACACCGGCAACGCTGACTCTTGCGACCGCAACAAGTGGGGCGCAGGCAAGATAGACGCTTACGCAGGTCTGCAGATTGCAGCCGGCAAGACCGGCATCAGCGACATGCAGGCCGACGTGCAGCAGATGAGCATCACAACGGACCGCGCAGCACGCACCGCCAAGGTGATGTACGCTGCCAAGGGCAACGCCACACTCAGCATCTACACCACCACGGGACAGAAGGTGGCAGCCAAGACGCTCACAGCAAGCGGACAGACCGTCAGCCTCTCACAGCTCACACACGGCGTATATGTGTTCAGGCTGGAGCAGGGAGGAGCTACGCATACCGTGAAAGCGATGCTTTAACAGTTGAGAGTTGAGAGTCTCAATAAAAAAATAATAAGTAATAAATAATAAGTAACCATTAAAAGAAGACATCATGAAAAAAACTTTACTTTCCGTATGTCTTGCCGCACTTTCATTAACCTCTGTGTCGGCACAGGATGAGAAGCCAATCACCGAAAAACCAAAAGGTGAGGTAGTTAATCTCTATCGTACATCAGAAGGCTATTACGCCTTCTTCGGCAACGCCAAACCCTATAAGGCTCATGGCGAGTGGAGCCGCATGGTATTTGCAGAGGACGGAGCTGTGTGGCTGGAGAACCCCATCAGCAGCCTCTATAGCAAAACATGGATTAAAGGCTACAGGGCACAGGGCGACACCATCGCCTTTGACCTTCCGCAGGTTATTTATGAGGAGACCTTTGACGGCGTCACCAGCAAGGGCAAGCTCTACAAGATGATTGCGGAGGAAACAGACAAATATGGCACATACGTAAAAGACGAAGATTCGCAGACACTGAAATATCTTTGGAAGGACGGCAAGCTGACGCTTTGCAAGGATATGGCATGTGGTATGTGTACGCCTACCGGCGGTTGGAGCGGTTTCGGCGAAAACTACTTCGAAGGCATCAACATCGAGAACAACACCACCAAGCCTTCCGAGAACGCAAAGGTGTACGACGGCCTGATGCTTTACCTCGACCTCAACGACCAGGCACAGCAGTGGCCCGTGAAGTATGCCATTGACGGCGACGACGTATATCTCGGCAACCTCTCCACCAACCTCAAAGGTTACTGGATAAAGGGAACAATGAAGAACAACGAGGTGACCTTCCCGTCAACATCACTCGTAGGCATCGACACCACCACTGTATGCTACGCTTATGCTTCACGCGTGGACTACAGTACAGCTTACACCGCGTACGGCGATCCTTATGACAGTACTTTCGTGGTGAACGAGCCGCTCGTATTCACATACGACCCTGCTGTCAACACCCTCTCTTCAAAGCAGAAGATGGGCATCCATCAGAGCGACGGCGTGCGTGAACCGCTGAAGAGCACAGACATCTTCGACGTTTACCGCGTGCCACTCATCAGCCCGTGGGTGGAGAAGCCTAACAAGCCGCTGCCTCCGAAGTTCTCTGCTGTCATGCCATGGATAACGGACATGACACCTAATTACAGCGGTGTAGAGTTCCTGTTGAGCTATTACTCTGTGGACGGCAACTACCTTGACCCGTCAAAGCTCTACTACAGCTTCTACATCGACGGCGAGATGGTGACATTCACACCGGAGGAATACTTGAACGTGACAAAGGAAATGGACCTCGTGCCTTACACTTTCGACGACGACTACCAGTTCTATAAGGTAAGCGACAACACACGCCGCCTCTATTACTACCATCAGCCGAAGGAGAAGATCGGCTTGGAGGCTCTCTACGTGGACGAGGTGGACGGCAAGCCCGTAACTTACTCTTCAGGCATTACAGAGTATTACTTCGATCCGACAGGCATCAACAACACCACCCTCGAGGAGGGTAAGGTGAAGTCAATCACATTCACCGACCTTTCAGGACGCCAAATCCTGCGTCCGGGCAAGGGCGTATACATCCGCACCATCACTATGAAGGACGGCACAAAGCAGTCGAAGAAGGTGGTTAGATAATTCAAACTATTAAGAAATAACCGTAGAGAGTTTAGAGTCAGAACGGCTCTAAGCTCTCTACTTTTTTTATAATATCCCCAAATCATATCCACTTACTAAAATTTGCCTTACATAGAGTAAAGCATTAAAAAAGATAAACAAAAGGAGGATTTTGATGAATTGTCTTTGATGGTCGGCAATTAATTGTTAACTTTGCATAAACAAACAAAGCATAACCGCTACGGCGGTAAATGAGAAAACCGATTTTCAACTAACTCATGACTGCTTATTTAGTTACAACTACTACTACAATCAAACAAAAAGTGTTCCGGTGTGATACCGGAACACTTTTGCAATTTAAAAAAAATGTATAGAATAAGCAGCCACGACACACCACACCCCCATGACTTCTTAAAACTAAAACAAATTCACTTAGGTATGAACAGAATTATAATAATCATATCTCTCATCATGACAATGATAACAACCACGACAAGCGCCGCGGTCAAGGCGAGCTACGACATCGTGCCGTTGCCAGCAAGCGTAAGCATGCAGAAAGGCGAACCCTTCATGCTCTCCTCTGCTACACGCATCGTATACGCAGGCAGTGACGAGGCGATGAAGCGTAACGCACAGTTCCTCGCAGACTATCTAGCTCAGACCACCGGCATAAAGCTCTCCACTACCGCAGCTTCAGGCAAGGCGCAGAAAAACGCCATCACACTCTGCACGGACAGCAAGATGGGCGAAGAGGCTTATCGCATCAGCGTGGACAAGAAAGGCATCGTCATTACCGGCGGTTCGGCGAAGGGCGTGTTTTACGGCATTCAGACGCTGCGCAAATCGATGCCCGTCGGAGAGCAGACAGACTGCATAGAGCTGAGCCCGGTAAGAATAGATGACCAGCCCCGCTTCGGTTATCGCGGCATGATGCTCGACTGCTCGCGCCACTTCTTCACCGTGGACTTCATCAAGAAATATCTCGACCTCATGGCTATGCACAACATGAACATCTTTCACTGGCATCTCACCGACGACCAGGGATGGCGAATCGAGATAAAGAAGTATCCGCGCCTTACGAGCGTAGGATCGAAGCGTTCGGGCACCATCGTCGGATTCAACTCGATGGTGGACGACCAGAGAGAGTATGGCGGATTCTACACTCAGGATCAGGCTCGCGAAATAGTGGAGTACGCACGCCAACGATACATCACCGTCATCCCCGAGATTGATATGCCGGGACACATGAAGGCTGCTCTCGCCGCCTATCCCGAGCTCGGATGCACGGGAGGTCCTTACGAGGTGGGACACAGATGGGGCATCTATCTGGACGTGCTTTGCCTCGGCAATGAGAAGATTTACGCCTTCTGCGAAGACGTGCTGAAAGAACTCTCTGACATTTTCCCATCCGAATTTGTCCATATCGGAGGCGACGAAACGCCTACAGAGCGTTGGGCAGAATGTCCAAAATGCCAGGCAGTGGCTAAGGAGCACGGACTGACAGCAAAGACGTTGCAGGGCTACTTCACCAACCGCATGGAGCGATTCCTCAACCAGAACGGAAAGCGCATAATCGGCTGGGACGAGATTCTGGAAGGCGACATCAACCAGAGCGCCACCATCATGAGCTGGCGCGGAACCGCCAACGGAGAGAAGGCAGCGGAGAAGGGTCACGACGTGATAATGTCGCCCACGACATACTGCTACTTCGACTTCTGCCAGACGGACACCAGCACACTCTACGAGCCGTCGCCGCGTGACGGATTCATAAACGTGGAGAAGGTTTACGGTTACGAACCGCTCGCAGAAGGCATGTCAGAAAAGGCAAAGAGCCACATCCTCGGAGTGCAGGCTAACGTGTGGACAGAATATCTGACTTGCCCGCAAGCCGTGGAATACTACAGCCTTCCGCGTATGTCGGCGCTCAGCGAGGTGCAGTGGAGCAGCGCCCCGAAAGACTTAGGTGCCTTCAAGCAAAGACTGACACGCATGACCAGCCTCTTCAAGCTCTGCGGCTATACGTACGCACACCACCTGTGGCCCGAAGAGATGATTTCGCCGTGGGAGGACAATTAAACCACACGGATATACATATATATAATGTAAACATAATCAACTAACATACATATTTATAATATTATGAGACTAATTATTGAAAAGGATTATGACCAGCTGTCAAAGTGGGCTGCTGAGCATGTTATCGAGCGTATCAACAAGTTCAACCCGACACCCGACCACAAGTTCGTGCTCGGTCTGCCTACCGGTTCATCACCCATCGGCATGTATCGTGCTTTGGCACAGGCTTGCAAGGAGGGACGCGTATCCTTCAAGAACGTCCTCACTTTCAACATGGACGAATATGTAGGTCTGCCTGAGAGCCACCCCGAGAGCTACCACTCATTCATGGCAAAGAACTTCTTTGACCACGTGGACTGCCCGAAGGAGAATATCCACATCCTCAACGGCAACGCAGAGGACCTCGAGGCTGAGTGCGCTCACTACGAGCAGATGATTGAGGAAGCCGGCGGCATCGACCTCTTCATCGGCGGCATCGGTCCTGACGGACACATCGCCTTCAACGAGCCGGGATCTTCACTCGCTTCACGTACACGTATGAAGACTCTGACCACAGATACCATCGTGGCTAACTCACGCTTCTTCGACAACGACGTAAACAAGGTTCCGACAACAGCTCTCACAGTAGGCGTTGGCACAGTTATGTCTGCACGCGAGGTGATGATCCTCGTAAACGGTCACAACAAGACACGCGCTCTCCAGGCTGCAGTAGAAGGTCCGGTCACACAGATGTGGACCATCTCTGTTCTCCAGCTCCACCAGCACGGCATCATCGTAGCTGACGAGGCTGCTACCGATGAGCTGAAGGTCAGCACATACCGCTACTTCAAGGACATCGAGAAGAACAACCTGTAAGAAGAAAGTGGTTTAACAAAAACCAATATATGGAGAAGAAATTCAACATAAAGCGAATCTCAGCCACCAATGTAAAGGCGGCTGAGATTTGTCGTATTATGGACGAAGCCGGAATAGGTTTCGTACCCGTGGACAACCATTGCTGGGCAGAGGCGTTCCCCTATCGCCCGAAGATGGAAGTAAGAATGGCGCACAACGGCGCACAGCTGCTCATCAACTACCGAGTGACGGAGGAGACGGTACGTGCCGTGGCTCCTCACGACGACGGCAACGTATGGGAAGACTCGTGCTGCGAACTGTTTCTCTCGCCTGTGGCAGACGGCACTTACTACAACATGGAGTGCAACGCCGCAGGAACAATACTCATCGGCTTCGGTCCGAAGCGCGAGGGACGCGAGAGAGCACCGCAGGAAGTGCTCGACAAGGTGGACCGCTGGTCATCGCTCGGACGCACTCCATTTGACAACATCGAGGAAGAACAGACATGGCAGCTTTGCCTCGCCGTGCCGACAGAGGCTTATTATCATCACAAGCTCAAGTCGTTTGCAGGACTTCAAGTAAAGGGAAACGTGTATAAGTGCGGCGACAAACTGCCTCACCCACATTTCCTCTCGCTCTACCCCATCGACCTTCCCAAGCCCGACTTCCACAGACCAGACTTCTTCGGAGACGTGGTTTTCGAGAAATAGACAGGAAGACATGTATTAAAGAAATCATTCATTTTACATTTATAAAAAATGGATGATTTCTTTTTGTTTTGTCTCCGATTTGCAGTATCTTTGCAGATAGAATAAAAAACCAAACACTTTTAAACAATATAACATTATGGCATCCACACCAGATTTCAAGTATGCTCCTATGTTCCAGATGGGCGAGGACAATACTGAATACCGTCTGCTCACCAAGGAAGGCGTAAGCACCGGCGAGTTTGAAGGCAAGACAATTCTGAAGGTTTCGAAGGAAGCACTCACACTGCTCGCACAGCAGGCTTTCCACGACGTAGAGTTTATGCTCCGTCGCGAGCACAACCTCCAGGTGGCTAAGATTCTCTCAGACCCTGAGGCATCAGAGAACGACAAGTACGTGGCTCTACAGTTCCTCCGCAACGCAGAGACTGCAGCCAAGGGCGTGCTCCCCTTCTGTCAGGACACAGGTACAGCCATCATCCACGGCGAGAAAGGCCAGCGCGTATGGACCGACTTCGAGGACGAAGAGGCTCTCTCACTCGGCGTATACAACACCTTCACACAGGACAACCTCCGCTACTCGCAGAACGCTCCGCTCAATATGTACGACGAGGTGAACACACGCTGCAACCTCCCCGCACAGATTGACATCGAGGCCACTGAGGGCGACGAATATCGATTCGTGATGGTGGCAAAGGGTGGCGGCTCAGCCAACAAGACATACTTCTACCCCATGACAAAGGCTACCATCCAGAACGAGGGCACACTGCTCCCCTTCCTCGTGGAGAAGATGAAGAGCCTCGGTACAGCGGCTTGTCCTCCGTACCACATCGCATTCGTCATCGGTGGAACATCAGCAGAGAAGAACCTCCTCACAGTGAAGCTCGCTTCCATCAAGTACTATGACTCGCTCCCCACAACAGGCGACGAGACAGGACGTGCTTTCCGTGATATAGACCTCGAGGAGAAGCTCCTCAAGGAAGCTCACAAGATTGGACTCGGCGCACAGTTCGGCGGCAAGTATCTTGCTCACGACATCCGCGTAATCCGTCTGCCGCGTCACGGCGCAAGCTGCCCCATCGGTATGGGCGTAAGCTGCTCTGCAGACCGCAACATCAAGGCTAAGATCACTAAGGACGGTGTGTTCCTTGAGAAGATGGACGCCAATCCTTCTGAGCTTATCCCCGAAGAACTTCGTCGTCCGGGCGAGGGCACAAAGGGAATCGAGATAGACCTTGACAAGGGCATTGACGCAGTTCGCGCAGAACTGTCTAAGTATCCTGTAAGCACACGCGTCAACCTCAAGGGCACAATCATCGTGGCTCGCGACATCGCACACGCCAAGCTGAAGGCCCGTCTGGACGCTGGTGAGCAGATGCCTGAGTACTTCAAGAACCACCCGATTCTGTACGCAGGACCTGCAAAGACTCCGGAAGGATATCCTTGCGGATCTATGGGCCCGACAACAGCCAACCGTATGGACCCGTACGTTGACGAGTTCCAGGCTAACGGCGCCAGCCTTGTGATGATTGCCAAGGGCAATCGCTCACAGGTGGTTACAGACGCATGCAAGAAGCACGGCGGTTTCTATCTCGGCACAATCGGTGGCGTAGCCGCTGTTCTCTCACAGAGCAGCATCAAGAGCATCGAGTGCGTGGAGTATCCGGAGCTCGGCATGGAGGCCATTTGGAAGATTACGGTGGAGGACTTCCCCGCATTCATCCTCGTGGATGACAAGGAGATC
>ERZ507590.222-NODE-222-length-14560-cov-4.89052_pt1 | contig 14560 bp, 10 predicted proteins | sample MGYA00513716_ERZ507590 | MGnify/ENA metagenome assembly ERZ507590
CGCCAGCGGTCGGGTGATGCGGCGTACCGCCTGATAGCAGATAAATAGCGTCAGGCTAACCATAAAGACGCCGGGGACAATCAGGCTGGCGACCGCCTCGCGGATCTCACGCATGATGTGGCGATCGTTGTTGCGATTGTCGCGTAGCGCCTGCTCAAACAGCTGAATCTGCTCGGTACTTTCATGCCATAGCCAGAAGACGCTGATCAGCTCAAACACCAACAAAATGGCCCCGATGGTCAATATCAGCCGTTGGCGCAGCGATATTGGTCGGCGCAGAAAACGCATCAGATTCAATTAGTTTTCCTCATTTGCGACCAGCATATAGCCAAATCCGCGCACGGTGCGGATACGGGCTTTGCCCACTTTGTCGCGCAGGTTATGGATATGCACTTCCAGGGTGTTGGTCGAGGGCTCGTTGTCCCAGTTGTAGATATCGTTGTAGAGAATTTCCCGATGCACCGGGCTGCCTGCTTTAAGCATCAGGCGCGACAGCAGAGCATATTCTTTGGGCGTCAGAATCAGTTCTTCTCCGCTCATCCATACCTGGCGGCGACCCATATTCAGCGTCAGGTTGCCAACGTTCAGCTCACTTTCGCCCTGATTATTATGGCGTCGTAGCAGGGCGCGGATACGGGCGTGCAACTCTTCCAGCGCAAAAGGCTTCACCAGATAATCGTCGGCCCCGACATCCAGCCCGGCGATTTTGTCGGTAAGGGTATCGCGGGCGGTGAGAATTAACACCGGCAGAGTGTATTTTTTCTGCCGGATACGGGCAAGAAAATGCAGCCCATCTTCATCGGGTAAGCCTAAATCCAGTACCACCAGGCTGTAATGACCGGCCTCAAGGCTTTGTTCCGCCATCCGCGCGGTGCTCACGCCATCGCACGCGTAGCCTTCGGTTTGCGCCGCCAGAATCAATCCCTGCAATAACAGCGTATCGTCTTCAACAATCAGAATTTTCATTCACTCACTCTCCTGCAAGTTTGCAGAATATCATCCGCAGCCTGGTAATACTTCGTCTCAACGCCAGTCAGGCCCAATAAGGTTGAGAATAAATTGTCTTGTGAATAGTGTTGCGTTTGCGCCTGTTTTTGCAGGCAGTTCTGGTCAACCTGATACCGTTTTTGATAATCCTCCGATAGCCACAGCAGCATCGGCACCTGTTTTTGGCTATCCGGGGCGATGGCATAAGGCAGACCGTGCAGATAGATGCCATTTTCACCTAACGATTCACCGTGGTCAGAAAGATAAACCAGGCTGGTGGTAAATTTATCCTGATGTTCTTTCAGCAGATTAATCGCTTTATCAACAATATAGTCGACGTAAACCAGCGTGTTGTCGTAAGTGTTCACCAGTTGCTCTTGGGTACAGGTCTGGATCTCGTTAGTGTCGCAGGTTGGGGTAAATTTCCTGAACTGCGGCGGATAGCGGTTGTAATAGGTCGGGCCGTGGCTGCCGATGGTGTGTAAGACAATCACGCCATCACCCTGCAGGTTATTGATGTAATCTTCCAGCCCGTGGAACAGCACTTCATCATAGCATTCGCCGTTGATGCACTGACCAGGCAGGTTCAGCGCGGTGACGTTCTGGTGAGGTACGCGATCGCAAACGCCTTTACAGCCGCCATCGTTGTCATTCCACAGCACGTTGATGCCCGCTCGCTGAATGATATCCAGCACGCCTTCCTGGTGCTGTGCCAGCTCTTCTTTGTAGTGCTCACGCGGCATATCCGAGAACATGCACGGCACTGAGACGGCTGTTGCTGTGCCACAAGATGCGGTATTAGGGAAATAGACCACGTTATCTTTTGCCAGGCGAGGATTGGTTTCGCGTGGATAACCATTCAGCGAGAAATTCTCTGCGCGCGACGTTTCTCCGACGATCAAAATGGTCAGGTTTTTGCGTTTCCCATTTTGCATTAATGGGTTGCGGTGAGCATCTTCACCAATGCGTATCAGTGGCAGGTTGGCTGACCGCTGGTGAGAGTACCACGACCAGCTAGCAACAATGCTGTTGGACGGGCTTAAGGATTTCACCAGCTCTTTGTTGTTGCGAAACAGCGAGGCATAGTCTTTGTAGAACAGTGCGGCAACCAGCAGAATCAGCAGCACAGAAATCAGGATGTTGGCCCCGCGGAAAAGAACGCTGCGCAGGCGTGAGGTGGTGGGTTTGATTTTGATCCAGCAGGCAATAATCGCGGCTAACACGCCACTTAACCCCAGCGTTAATAACATTCGTGGCGTCATCAACGCATAACTTTCCGCCGGTGTAGTATCAATGATATTGGTGATCATTGAACGGTCGATGACGATGCCATAGGTCATGATGAAATATTGTGCAGCCGCACCGACCAGAATAAACAGGCAGGCGAGTGGACGATTAAGCCATAAGAAAGAGCCTAGTGTCAGGACAATATTAATCACGCTGAATGCGACGACCGGCATCGACAAGAAAACCAGCACGTTATGTAGTGAATCCAGCGGTAACACCTGTAGCACCTGTTTAAAAAAGGCGATATTCAGGCAGACTGAGATATAAAAAGTAGCAAGTAATAACCAGGAGAATAAATTTAAAGAGGGTCTTTTTAGTAGGCGCTTCAACATCACGGTGTTTCCATCGAACAAAGTGCGCATATGCTCGCAAAGCAAAATTAAGCCAACCTTAAGTTCTTAAGGTTGGCTTTTATGTTTGCTTGATTAAGGGGAATTAATCTTTGCTTATTGGTGCATCTAAGGGATACGGGTTTTTATGCAGCCGGTTGTAATTCAGCGCATACATGGCGGTGATTACCATCAGAGTGACAAATGACCACATAACCTCTTTCGCGCCGGACCCTACTACGGCCCAGATGCAGTAGAGGAAGGCAATGGTAGTAACTGCCAGGTATGCCGGGCGTGCTTTACCAAAGTGACCGTGGCCGAGCAGTAGTAACGCCGCACAGGTGTAAAGATATGGCACCAGTGTAAAGATGACCGACACGGAAGAAACCAGACCGAATTCTTTAGTCGCGTTTGGCGAAATGCTACTGAGCTGGAAGATGGTCATCAAAATACCGACGATAATCAGCCCCGCCACTGGCGTGCCCGCTTTATTTACACGGGCAAAAATCGGTGGGAACAGTCCGTCATCGGCAGCGGCTTTCGCCGTTTGACCCGCCAGCAACGTCCAGCCGCCCAGTGAACCTAAGCAACCCGCAGCTGCGCAGAAGGAAACAATGGCCCCGGCGGTGTCACCCAACGCCATCCGTGCGGCATCACCGAATGGCGAAGCAGAAACGCGCAGTGCGGCATTAGGGATCATCCCCATAATCGCGGTGGTAGAAAGTACATAGCAAACGGCAGCAATCAATACCCCGCCAATGGTGGCGATAGGGACGTTGCGTTTCGGGTTTTTCACCACACCTGCGGCAACGGAGGCACTTTCCACACCGATGAACGACCACAGCGTAACGTTAAGGGTACTTTGAATCGCACCGAAGGTGCCCAGACCGCTGACGTTCCATGCCGCCATATAGGTTTCACCACGGAACCAGAACCAGCCAAATACGGCAATCCCGACGATGGGGATCAGCGCCAGCACGGTAGCAACGGCCTGTACGCGGGTGATCATTTTCGGACCGACAATGTTCAGCAGGACGAAGATCCACAGCACCACGACGCAGGTGATGGTTAATACCAATGGGTCTTTCAGAATCGGGAAGAAGTAACTTAAATATCCTACGCCAATGACCACCATGGCGATATTGCCGATCCAGCAGGCCAGCCAGTAGAGGACGTTGGTTTGATAACCGAGAAACGGGCCAAAGCAGCGGCGGGCGTAAGCGTAAGAACCACCAGGACTTGGGTCGAGGAACGACATTTTGGCGTATACCATCGAGAGCCCCAGCGCACCGATAATCGTCACCAACCATCCATAAATGGCAATCCCGCCAGTGGAGGCCAGGTTTGCAGGTAACAGAAAAACACCTGACCCCATAATATTCCCCGACACCATCAGGGTGACGGGGATTAAGCCCACTTTGTGAGCATCAGCATCCGAAGACATAATTAAACTCCTGCGAAGGCGAGCTTCGTGACAATAAATTACGTCGTATCATACGCCTGCATTCGATAGTTGAATTATTATCGGCCGGGTTATCGCTGATGCCGTTATTAATATAGCTCTTCGTTAAGGTTAAAAATCAGGCGACAGTGCGTTCTCTGTGCTGACTAACATAATGCAGCGGCGTCATACCGTAGAAGTCTTTAAAGACAGAAATAAAGTACGACGTACTGTTGTAGCCGCAGGACTGTGATACCTGAGAGATATTTTTACCGTCCATCATTAATTCATTTACGGCATAGCGCATGCGGCAGGTGGTGATTATTTGGCTATAACTGGTGTTTTCGCTTTTCAGCTTTTTCTTTAACAGACTTGGGCTAAGACATAAACAACTGGCTACCATACTAAGATTCCAGTCTTTGTGGATATCGCTTTCAATAATTTGATAAACGCTGTCACTTACACAATTACGTAACATATACATCATTAGTGAAAGGAATTTTTTACTGTCGAGAAAACGGGATAGCACAGTGAATAATAATGCACGTGTTCGTTCCTTTTCTGACTCAGTTTCAGCGGGCATCATGCTATGCTGCGCGGCAACGCGAAAGACGTCTGGCGTCAGGCATGGCAGGGTGAGGATGGGCGTAGCGCTACGTTGCCATACTGGTATTTGCGAGAGATCTTTATTCAGAAACCGGAGGTAATCTTTGATGATGTCGTGACTAATATGAGCAACCAAAGTGTTATTAAGAGAGGAGACGTCGATAATATTATTTTCACAATTTAATAACGCCATGTGGTTAGCTTTAAGGCTAATAGGTTCTTTCCCATTCACCCTTATCCAGACATCTTTTTCAGTCAATAAAACAATACAAGGTTGGTCGCTGCAAATCCTCATACATGTACTCCTGAGTGCGAATAAAAGACCAGTTCTCGCTAAAGCGAAGCGATACCGGGAAATGGTTATATAATTGTATGATGAATATAAACATGCATAAAAATAACGAGTTTTACTAATATTACAAATTTTTATAGTAATTTCTCATGTACATATTTTTTTACAGGCTAAAAAAAGGATAAATAACAGGCAAAAAAAAGCGCGGGGTGGGACCGCGCAAAAAGCATGACATTTTTTGTTTGCAGCAATTTTTATGAAAACGTTGCCATACTTAAAAGGCCTCAAGCCAGGCGGCGTAATGTTATTTAACAATTACGCCTTCAGCGGAATAGTGGTTACGCTTTCACACACATAACGTGGTAAATACCGTCAATAATTTCTGTCCCTTCTGTTTCGTGTTCAAATCCAGGGAAATGATGGTCCCAGGATTGCAGTGAGCGTAAATAACTTACTTGCGGACTGTTTTTATCGCCGAAGTTTTCACCAGACAGCAGCATCGGGATTCCTGGCGGATACGGGATAACTGAGTTTGCCGCGATACGTCCTGGCAGATTTTCAATGGATACCAGTTCGACATTGTTGTCGACAATCGCGTTGTACGCTTCACGCGGGGTGATTTCCGCCACCGGTAGGCCAGAATAGGCTTCATTCAACCGTGCGCCAGGGTTGTTTTCTTTCAGCCAGGCAAACATGGTGTCACCCAGATCGTGAATCCCCATGTTCGCGTAAGTGTCAGGATATTGTTCAACAAGTTCCGGCATCACCTGCGCCAGCGGTGTGTTGGCATCATAGTGGCGTTTGAAGGAGCAAAGGGTGTTAACCAGAGTCCCCCATTTCCCACGGGTCACGCCCATAGAGAACAGGAACATAATCTGGAAGTCAGTGGTACGGGTAGGCACAATGCCGTGGCGACCAAGCCAGGCTGTGACCAGCGCCGCCGGAACACCGGTTTCTTCCAGTTCACCATCTTCACCCATTCCCGGAGCAAGGATGCTGACTTTAATCGGGTCGAGCATACTCCAGTTATCCGGAATATCTTTGAAGCCGTGCCAGCTTTCGCCCGGATGCATGACCCAGCAGTCCTGAACGGTGGTCAGCAGTTTGGTTGGTGCGTCAGCAAAGTCATAGGTTTTGCCGGTTTGTGGGTCGGTGACGACTTCTTTGTTCCATGGTTTGAAGAACCAGCTACCGTCAGCGGTGAACTCTTTATATAGCCGCGCCATCGCCTGACGGAAATCAACCGCTTCGTCGATCACTTCCTGGGTCAGTGACAGGCCGCTGTTGCCGTCCATCATCGACACTGCCACGTCGTTGGATGCGCAGATGGCATACAGCGGGGAGGTGGTGGCATGCATCATGTAGGCCTGGTTGAAGCGGGAGAAGTTAATCGCCCCACGACCTTCACGTACATGAATATAAGAGGCCTGGGACAGCGCATTCAGCAGTTTGTGGGTGGAGTGGGTGGCGAAAACGGTAGGACCGTTGTGATCGCCAGGTTCGCCGCGCATGGCATAGTGATCGGCATAGATCGGGTTGAAACGTGCATAGCCGTACCAGGCTTCGTCAAAGTGCAGACGATCGGAGGTTTTTTCCAGCAGATCCTGCGCTTCTTTAGCGTTATAACACACGCCGTCATAGGTACAGTTGGTCACCACGCAGTAAGACGGTTTTTGCCCGACTTTGTCTTTGGTCAGCGGGCTTTCACTGATTTTCTTCTGCAAGGTTTCAGGTTGTATTTCCTGCGGATAGATTGGCCCGATAATGCCGTAGCGGTTGCGGCTTGGCACCATGTAGACCGGTTTCGCGCCTGTCAGCATCAAGCCTTGTTCGATGGATTTATGGCAGTTACGGTCAACGACCACGACATCGTTATCGGTCATGCAAGCCTGCATGATGGTGCGGTTAGAGCCGGAAGTACCGACGACTACCGACCAGGAGCGATCGGCACCAAATACGCGTGCGGCATATCTTTCGCTTTCGCCAAATGCGCCAGTATGGTCAAGCAAAGAACCGAGGGAAGTGCGTTCGATGCCCATGTCGGTGCGGAACAGATTTTCACCATAATAGTCATGGTAGAAACGTCCGGCGGGTGTTTTGGTAAAACCAACGCCGCCCTGGTGGCCTGGCGCTGCCCAGGAATATTCATGGATGTCGCTATATTTCATCAGCGCGCTGAACAGTGGCGGCAATAGCTGCTGGCGGTAGCGGGTCATCGCGGCAACGGCGCGTCCGGCGATAAAGTCGGCGGTATCTTCCAGAATCCAGGCGAATTCATCGACAAGCTCCAGCAGATCCCGGTCCATTGCGGCGAGGGCTTTTTCCCGATCGCCCAACAGGAAGACCGGCACGTTTTGTTGGCGCTCATGAAGCTTACCGATCAATTGTCTGACGTTTTGATGTTCGTCCGGATGTTCCATTTGATAGCTGAACATCAGGCAGTCAATGGCTTCGTTTGAAGAGAGAATGGCAAAACCATCATCAAAGGAGGTGGATTTAATCACGGTAACATTTTGCTGGCTTAAAGCATCAGCCAGACGCTCAACGGCGTTACCGACCCAGGTGTCTTGATGGAGAAACTCGCTTTCAACAATTAATACTTTCATCATTGCTTACCCGGTTATGAAGGAATCTTCGTTGCGGGCAAGTATCTTCCGGCCTTTTCGGGCTGTAAAGCGCGTGAAAAACAAACATTTTTGAAATATTTGTTTTTTATAAACAATATGTTACGTGATTATTTTAAATTATTTTCACTGCTTATTATCGACGGCTAAACTATTTTTTTGGCTGATACTGATATCGTCTTTAGCCGGGAAACGTCTGGCGGCGCTGTTGGCTAAGTTTGCGGTATTGTTGCGGTGACATGCCGACATATTTGCCGAACGTGCTGTAAAAACGGCTACTCGAACGAAAGCCTGCCGTCAGGGCAATATCGAGAATACTTTTATCGGTATCGCTCAGTAACGCGCGAACGTGGTTGATGCGCATCGCGGTAATGTACTGTTTCATCGTCAATTGCATGACCCGCTGGAATATCCCCATTGCATAGTTGGCGTTAAGTTTGACGTGCTCAGCCACATCGTTGATGGTCAGCGCCTGATCATAGTTTTCGGCAATAAAGCCCAGCATCTGGCTGACATAAAATTGCGCATGGCGCGAGACGCTGTTTTTGTGTGTGCGCGAGGTTTTATTGACCAGAATCGGTTCCCAGCCAGAGAGGCTAAATCGCTTGAGCATCAGGCCAATTTCATCAATGGCGAGCTGGCGAATTTGCTCGTTCGGACTGTTTAATTCCTGCTGCCAGCGGCGCACTTCAAACGGGCTAAGTTGCTGTGTCGCCAGTGATTTGATCACCATGCCGTGAGTGACGTGGTTAATCAGGTCTTTATCCAGCGGCCAGGAGAGAAACAGATGCATCGGCAGATTAAAAATCGCCATGCTCTGACAGGTTCCGGTATCTGTTAGTTGGTGCGGTGTACAGGCCCAGAACAGCGTGATATGACCCTGATTGATATTCACTTTTTCATTGTTGATCAGGTATTCCACATCGCCATCGAAAGGCACATTCACTTCGACCTGACCATGCCAGTGGCTGGTGGGCATGATATGCGGTGCGCGAAACTCAATTTCCATCCGCTGGTATTCTGAATACAGCGACAGTGGGCTACGGGTCTGCTTTTCGTCGCTGCTGCACATAAACGTATCTGTATTCATGGATGACTCTCTTTCCTGGAATATCAGAATTATGGCAGGAGTGAGGGAGGATGACTGCGAACAGGCGCACGGTTTTATTCCTCTCCCTGGAGGTGCGAGGAGAGCGGATGAGAAGATTTGGGTCGATTATTCAGCTTTTCAGGTAATTTATTCCCATAAAATCAGATCTATTGATGTGCCACTTAGGATCTGAGTTTTTGGGAATACTCAACCGGGAAACCGGAGGTTTTCTGCGATATCGCCTGCCATGATGAAGTCATTCAAGCAAGCCAGGAGATCTGCATGATGTCTGCACCTAAAATTACATTTATCGGCGCTGGTTCGACGATTTTCGTTAAAAATATTCTTGGTGATGTGTTCCATCGTGAGGCGCTGAAAACGGCGCATATTGCCCTGATGGATATCGATCCCACCCGCCTGGAAGAGTCGCACATTGTGGTGCGTAAGCTGATGGATTCAGCAGGGGCCAGCGGCAAAATCACCTGCCACACCCAACAGAAAGAAGCCTTACAGGATGCTGATTTTGTGGTGGTGGCATTTCAGATTGGCGGTTATGAACCTTGCACGGTGACTGATTTCGAGGTCTGTAAGCGGCATGGTCTGGAACAAACCATTGCCGATACGCTGGGGCCGGGCGGCATTATGCGTGCGCTACGTACCATTCCGCACCTGTGGCAGATTTGCGAGGACATGACGGAAGTCTGCCCCGATGCCACCATGCTCAACTACGTTAATCCAATGGCGATGAATACCTGGGCGATGTATGCCCGCTATCCGCATATCAAGCAGGTAGGGCTGTGCCATTCGGTGCAGGGAACGGCGGAAGAGCTGGCGCGTGACCTCAATATCGACCCGGCTACGCTGCGTTACCGTTGCGCAGGTATCAACCATATGGCGTTTTACCTGGAACTGGAGCGCAAAACCGCCGACGGCAGTTACGTGAATCTCTACCCGGAACTGCTGGCGGCTTATGAAGCAGGGCAGGCACCGAAGCCAAATATTCATGGTAATACTCGCTGCCAGAATATTGTGCGTTACGAAATGTTCAAAAAGCTGGGCTACTTCGTCACAGAATCGTCAGAACATTTTGCTGAGTACACACCGTGGTTTATTAAGCCAGGTCGTGAGGATTTGATTGAGCGTTATAAAGTACCGCTGGATGAGTACCCGAAACGCTGCGTCGAGCAGCTGGCGAACTGGCATAAAGAGCTGGAGGAGTATAAAAACGCCTCCCGGATTGATATTAAACCGTCACGGGAATATGCCAGCACAATCATGAACGCTATCTGGACTGGCGAGCCGAGTGTGATTTATGGCAATGTCCGTAACGATGGCTTGATTGATAACCTGCCACAAGGATGTTGCGTGGAAGTGGCCTGTCTGGTTGATGCTAATGGCATTCAGCCGACCAAAGCCGGTACGCTACCTTCGCATCTGGCCGCCCTGATGCAAACCAACATCAACGTACAGACGCTGCTGACAGAAGCTATTCTTACGGAAAATCGCGACCGTGTTTACCACGCCGCGATGATGGACCCGCATACTGCCGCCGTGCTGGGCATTGACGAAATATATGCTCTTGTTGACGACCTGATTGCCGCCCACGGCGACTGGCTGCCAGGCTGGTTGCACCGTTAAGGGGTAATCGCTTCCGGCGCTCTGGTGATTAAGCCAAAGCGCCGTAGCTGGCGGCAATGAAAGCGGGCGAGGAATATCACCGTCGTTAATGCGCCCAGTAGTGCGCAGAACATATCGGATTGCGTATCCCACGGGTCGCCTTGAGTACCGAGAAAATCATCTGCGCCCTGGCCCATTGCCAGCGCTGCCCACCACTCGATTAACTCATACATCGCGCTTATCGCCAGCGCGACACAACAGACCAGAAACGCCACCATTTTACGCCCGCGAACGTACATCCCGCGCACGAGGATCTCTCGTGCCACCAGTGCAGGCACCAGCCCCTGGAAAAAATGCCCCAGTTTATCATACGGATTACGGCTCAACCCCAGCCATTCCTGCACCTCAAAACCAACGGGGACTTTCGCGTAGGTGTATTGCCCGCCGACCATCAGGATGATGGCGTGAAAGAAAATGAGCGTATAGAGCAGCGGCGTTAACGGGTAACGTTTAGCGGTGGCAAGCAGTAGCGGCACGACAATAATCACCGGTGTCACTTCCATCAGCCAGGTGAGTTTGTCATGGGCCGAAATGCCGGTATAAATCAGGATTAACGTTAGCGCCAGTGCGCCGGTGTTAAGAATTAACGGCTTGAGTGTGCGGGTCATGGTGAGTTCGCAAGTCAGGGAAAATACTGACTATTGACCAGTAAGCGTGAAATTACAATCGCAAAAGAGGTGGCCCAGGGGGATCACCTGGCAGCATGCTGCCAGGCGCTGGGCCGAAGAGGTTACTTAGTGCAGTTCGCGCACTGTTTGTTGACGATCTGCTGGAAGAAGTCGTTACCTTTGTCATCGACCAGGATAAACGCCGGGAAATCTTCTACTTCGATTTTCCAGATAGCTTCCATACCCAGCTCCGGATAAGCGACGCATTCCAGATGCTTGATGCTCTGCTGCGCCAGTACCGCCGCCGGACCGCCGATGCTACCGAGGTAGAAGCCGCCGTGTTTATGGCACGCGTCGGTAACCTGCTGGCTGCGGTTACCTTTCGCCAGCATGATCATGCTGCCGCCGTGGGATTGCAGCAGATCCACGTAGGAGTCCATACGACCTGCGGTGGTTGGGCCAAGTGAACCTGATGGATAACCGGCAGGCGTTTTCGCCGGACCCGCGTAGTAGATCGGGTGATCTTTGATGTACTGCGGCAGTTCTTTACCGGCGTCAATCAGCTCTTTCAGCTTGGCGTGTGCAATATCGCGACCCACGATAATGGTGCCGGTGAGCGACAAGCGGGTGGATACCGGGGATTGCGAAAGCTGGGCAAGGATCTCTTTCATCGGGCGGTTAAGGTCGACTTTCACTGCTTCGCCTTCACCTGCCTGACGCAGTTCTTCTGGAATGTACTGGCCTGGATTGTGTTCCAGTTTTTCGATCCAGATACCTTCGCGGTTGATTTTCGCTTTAATGTTACGGTCAGCGGAGCAGGAGACGCCCATGCCTACCGGGCAGGATGCGCCGTGACGTGGCAGACGGATAACGCGGATGTCGTGCGCGAAGTATTTACCGCCAAACTGCGCGCCAAGACCGAGTTTCTGGGCCTCTTCCAGCAGTTCCTGTTCCAGCTGGATATCGCGGAACGCCTGACCATGTTCGTTCCCTTCCGTCGGCAGTTCATCGTAATAGTGAGCGCTTGCTAACTTGACGGTTTTCAGGTTGGTTTCCGCAGACGTACCGCCAATCACAAACGCGATATGGTACGGCGGGCAGGCTGCAGTACCGAGGGTACGCATTTTCTCGACGAGGAAGTTTTTCAGTTTGCCGGGCGTCAGCAGGGCTTTGGTTTCCTGGTAGAGATACGTTTTGTTGGCAGAGCCGCCGCCTTTAGCGACACAGAGGAATTTGTACTCATCGCCATCTACCGCGTACAGGTCGATTTGCGCAGGCAGGTTCGTGCCGGTGTTGACCTCTTTATACATGTCCAGCGGCGCGTTCTGTGAATAGCGCAGGTTATCTTCGATATAGGTGTTATAGACGCCTTTCGACAGCGCTTCTTCATCACCGCCACCGGTCCACACGCGCTGACCTTTTTTACCGACGATGATCGCGGTGCCGGTATCCTGGCAGGTCGGCAGCACGCCTTTAGCGGCGATTTCGGAGTTTCTTAAGAATTGCAGCGCCACGTACTTGTCGTTTTCGCTGGCTTCTGGATCGTGAAGAATAGCCGCAACCTGTTTCTGGTGTGCCGGGCGGAGCATGAAAGAAGCGTCGTGAAAGGCTTGCTGCGCCAGCAGGGTCAGGGCTTCTGGTTCCACTTTCAGGATGGTTTCGCCGTCGAAGTCGGCAACGCTAACGTAATCAGAAGTGAGTAGATAGTATTCGGTATTGTCTTTCCCCATCGGGAAAGGTGCCTGGTAGATAAAGGGTTTGTTTGACATAGCTTCCAGCCTGTAACTCTGTATTTGTTATTCGAAAATGGCGTGCCGCGTAGTCACGGGCGGCACGCAAAGTGCATTTATAAGAACCCGTACATCGCGGCGAAGATCCAGCCGAAGACGCACGATACGCTCACACCAATCAACCCCGGCAGAATAAAGCTGTGGTTGATGACGAAGCGACCGATGTGGGTGGTGCCGGAACGGTCAAACTGAATCGCTGCCAGATCGCTCGGATAAGTCGGCAGGATGTAATAACCGTAGCAAGCCGGTGCTGAAGCCACGATGTATGCCGGATCAACGCCGATCGCCAGCGCGACCGGAACAATCGCCGCCAGCGCCGCAGCCTGAGAGTTTACAAACTTGGAAACCAGCAGCAGAACAATGGCATAGGCCCACGGATACTCTTTCACCATTTCACCCAGTACGCCCTGAATTTCAGACATATGCGCACCGAACATGGTTTCAGCCATCCATGCGATACCGTACACCGCCACGATGGCGATCATACCGGAACGGAAGACTTCGTTTTTTGAGATAGACGCGGGATTGGTTTTGGTCAGGATAATAATCAGCGCCCCGGTCAGCAGCATAAACATCTGAATAACCAGTACCATCGACAGCGGTTTGCCGCCGAAGGATGGACGCAGGTCCGAATCAGCACCAAGAAGGGCGACTACAGCGATTGCCCCGAGGAAGATCCACATTGCCAGCCAGTTGCTTTTCGGCAGTTTTTTATCCAGCAGCGTCGCGGTATCACCGTAAACATACTCACGGTTTTCCGGTACGGAGATGAATTTTTGGAACTCTTCGTCTTTATCCAGATCTTTACCGCGGAACCAGCTGAAGATACCGATCGCCAGGATACCGATTAACGTCGATGGAATGGTGATTGCCAGCAGGTCGAGGAACTCAAGATGGCGACCATCAAAGGTGACATTACCCAGCATCGCAACCAAAGATACGACCGCAACCGACACCGGACTGGCGATAATCCCCATCTGTGCACCGATAGAACTTGCCGCCATCGGACGTTCCGGACGGATGTTGTTCTTAATAGCAACGTCGTAGATGATCGGCAGAATGGTGTAAACCACATGACCCGTACCGCAAAGAATGGTCAGCGTACAGGTCACAAACGGCGCGACAATTGAGACATATTTCGGGTTGCGACGCAGCAGCTTCTCGGCAATTTGCAGCATGACATCAAGACCGCCCGAAGCTTGCAAGGTCGCCGATGCCGCCACCACCGCAATGATAACCAGCATGACATCAACCGGTGGTTTACCTGGCTGAAGGTGGAAGACGAAGACCAGAATGACCAGACCGATACCGCCTAATAAACCCAGCGCGATACCCCCCTTTCTGGCACCATAAAACAGACATATCAGTATTATGATAAGTTGGATAGTAAATAACATGTGTGAACCCTCGCGATAATCCTATTTAAATTTTTGCTGAATAGATCACAGTCACGTTCTGTTTTGTATGAACTGTTTTCAGAGCCTGACTAAATATCCGTTTGGTCGTTACCGGCTTGAGCAAATACCTCACAGTGAATATTGGCTGATTAAAGCAGCGGCAAATTTATGCACTGTGATAAGCGGCTTTTTCAGAGAGAAAGACTCTCTGGCGATGGGTTTATAGTTTGTACAGCGCAGATGTTAATGTTTTGTTTGCTGTTATCTTATTGATATTTATCGGTCTGTTTTTTGTTCTCAGGGCAGGTATCATTAGGTTTATAGATTAATCTGATCTACCCATTTGTGGGTAAAAATACACATAATGTGGGTGACATAATAGTTAATTAACTTTTGTTAGCGTTTTGTAATTAAAAACACCGTTCATCTGAA
>ERZ507590.238-NODE-238-length-13820-cov-4.68122_pt1 | contig 13820 bp, 20 predicted proteins | sample MGYA00513716_ERZ507590 | MGnify/ENA metagenome assembly ERZ507590
GTGTGCTCTTCCGATCTATGCCGAAATTGAGCCGACCGCTCGCATGATGTCCCTGCTTAACGATGGTAAAAAAATTTACTCCAGTATTGAGCTGGAACCACAGTCAACCATCACGGGAGGCCCTTACCTGCGCGGGCTGGCAATGACCGACACCCCTGCCAGCCTGGGCACGGAACGTCTGGCCTTTGCGGCACAACAACGTATGCAACTGATGACATTCAACTGTCAGCAGGGAGACGTGGCGATGTTTACCGCCGCTATGGAGTCAGAACTTATCGAACTCACCGAACAACGTCAGGAAGAAGGCACCCAGTGGTTTAACCGCGTTATGGGGATTATTGGCCGTGGCCGCAAAGCGGATGACGCCAGTTTCTCCCGTATTCAGGAAGCGGTGGAAGGTGTCGCAACGTCACAGGCCGACATTATCGACCGTTTTAATGCGCTGGAAACCCGCCATCAGCAGGACAGCCAGAAAATCACTTTACTGACCACAGAGCTGACAGCACTGAAGGAAAAACTGCGCACGCAGGACGGCGATCCGCAGAACCGGTTCACCGCAACGGGCGCAGCCTCCGATCAACTGGCTGACTTCTGATAAGACAAAGGAGCAAATTTTTTATGAATCTGGTGATGTCAGATATTACCCGCAACAAGCTGGGTTGCTATATGGCGCAGCAGGCGTCGCTTAACAACATCCCGGTATCTGCACTGGTATCGCGATTTACCGTGGAACCCTCGGTGCAGCAGCGTTTTGAAAACGCAGTAAAGGAGAGCACTGAATTTACAAAAAAAATTAACGTGTTCGGTGTGACCGACCAGAAAGGCGAAAAAATCCTCCTGGACACCACCGGGCCGATTGCGCGCACGAATACCAGTTATGACGGCACAAAACGCCGTAACCCGAATAACGTGGTTGATCTGAAAAACCGTAAATATCAGTGCGAACAGGTGAACTACGACACGTTTATTTCGTATCCGCAGCTTGATGCCTGGGCGGCACACCCTGATTTTCAGTCACGCGTCAGCACACAGATTGCCCGGCAGGTGGCGCTTGACCGCATCATGATCGGTTTCAACGGCACGTCTCACGCAGATGAGTCCAACTTCAGCACCAACAAGCTGCTTCAGGACGTTAACGTGGGATGGCTGGAGCACATCAGAACCGACGCCAGCGAGCGCGTAATGAATGACGTGACGCTGACCTCCCGCAACATGGACAACACCGTGGCGCACGCGGGTAAGTATGCGAACGCTGATGCACTGGTACAGGACGCGCGCTCATCCCTGCTGGATGAATGGCACAAGGAAGCTGACGACCTCGTGGTGATTATGGGGCGCAACCTGTTTAACTCGCTGCGTCTGCCCGTGCTGAACAGCATCAGCGGCCAGAATCCCAATGCGGAATTACTTGCCGGACAGCTCATCCTGTCATCGCGCGCCATTGGCGGACTGGATGTATTCCTTGCGCCGTTCTTCCCGGATTCAACGATGCTGATCACCTCGTTCAACAACCTGTCGATTTACTGGCAGAAAGGAACAATGCGTCGCCTGATGAAAGACGAGCCGGAATACAACCGCATCGCCACCTACCAGTCCATCAATGACGCTTATGTCGTTGAAGACTATGGCAAGTGCGCGATGGTCACTGGCCTGAAGTTCGCCGACAGCTAATCAACTCACGGCGGGCATCATGCCCGCCTGTAACGGAGAGAAAAAATGATTACTCCTGCACAGCAACACTGGCAGAACGTGATGGCACAGCGCGCAGGCCGGGCGAATGAAGGCGTGGACCACGCCGCGCGTACCGCGCATGAAGAGGTGCTGTATCGTCTGCGTCTGGCACAGGCCCGACTTAAGGGCGTACAGGCCAGAAGCGCGAAAGCCGCCATCAAAAAAGAGTTGTTACCGGACTTTTCCGGCTGGATTGAGGGAACGCTGGAGGCTGACGGCGGGCAGCAAGATGAAGTGATTGCCACGCTGATGGTGTGGGCAATTGACTGCGGCGATCTTCCGCTGGCGCTGCGTATTGGTGCGTATGTGGTCCGTCACAACCTCATCATGCCGGATAACTTTGACCGTACTGCTGCCACGGTACTGACCGAAGAAATCTGTAATCCGGTACTGACGCAGGCCGGGACGGATGCCGACGCGGATTTGTCCGCCTTTATCGAACCACTGGACACCCTCCGGGAGATTGTCACCGACCAGGACATGCCGGACGAAGTGCGCGCCAAATTATGCAAGGCGTGCGCCTTTGCCCGTCGTGGCCTGACCGATGCGGACAGCATGGCCTCATCACTGAAGCTGCTGCGCGAAGCGATGCACCTGAACCCGAACGCAGGTGTGAAACGCGAGATTGCAACCCTTTCCCGCGCCCTGAAAAAAGCCGATTCCGCAGCCGCACCAGAAGATGCCAGCACACCGCAGGCGCAGGACGAAAGCAGCAAAAGTAAAAAGACAACGCGGAAGCCTGCAACACGAAAAACCACCGCGACGCAGAAGGCGAAGCGCGGTTAACGACTGACCCCGTCAGCGGGCGGCGTGCGCGGTGTTCCGGTTTGACTCCGTGACCGTTTACACCGCACACCCACCGCCCGATTTTTTCAGGAGTGAACACCATGAGTATGGTTGCCAGAACCAACCCCGGCCCCGCAGAGGACGACATCACCGATACCGATGATGGTGATACCCGTATTTCAGCGGGCGCATTCTGGCCGGATATTGTGCTGCGTGAGCTGCGTCTGGCGATACGACTGCCGGGCCGTGTGACCACCTCCCGCCTGCTGCATACCGCCACCGGGGCCGTGGCACACGTTACCCGCGAGCTGGAAGCGTGGCAGCAGGAACAGCAGGCGGCTGGCCATCAGACGCTGGCCGATGTTCCGGCACCCGTAATTAACGGAGAAAGCGTCAATCTCTGGCACTGGCGCAATGCTGTTTATACCGCCACGCGCGCCCTGATTCTGGAGCGTTATCGTGATGCAGACACAACGGACAAGGGCGACCGCCGGGCGGACGCTCTGGATATACAGACATCGGATTTGTGGCGTGATGTGAGCTGGGCCATCTCTGACATTCTGTGCCGCCCGCGAATCTTTGCGGAGTTGTGCTGATGAAAGTGAAGGCACTGGAAGGCGACACCGTGGATTCGCTCTGTTTCCGGCACTACGGCACGACGCAGGGCGTCACCGAAAAGGTGCTGGATGCCAACCCCGGACTCTGTCAGCAGGTATTTCTGGACGCCGGGCAGGAAGTGGAGATGCCGGAGCCGGAGAAGAAGAAACGAGAAATGATTCAGTTGTGGGGGGAGTAGCAGTGAGCACCATTCAAACAGGGATCACAGAGCAGGTTATTGCATGGCTCTTTGACCACCTGCCAACGGTGTATGCAGTAGGCGCGGCGGTCAGCATTTCCGCGCTGATGAGTCTTTATGACGGACGAACACTGGTTCAGACCGTAACGGGATCGCTGGCGTGCGGCGTTCTTGCCATGGCTGTGGCCGGGTCGTTGCGCTTCTTCGGTTTTCCTGAAGATGCCGTGACGTTTATCGGCGCATCAATCGGTTTTATGGGGGCAGAGAAAGCACGCGATAAGGTTATTGCGGCCTTTAATCGCAGGGTGAAGGAGAAGGACGAATGAGCAACACATTTAAATTCAGCAGCCGGAGCGAAAAGAATTTGCAGGGCGTAAATCCTGATCTGGTGAAAGTGACCCGACGGGCACTGGAAATTTCGGAAGTGGATTTTGGTATCACCGAAGGGTTGCGCAGTCGTTACCGCCAGAAGCAACTTGTGGCCACAGGTAAGAGCCAGACCATGAACAGCCGCCACCTTACGGGACATGCCGTGGATGTTGTGGCTTATATCGGCAGCCAAGTGTCATGGGAATGGCCGCTGTACGAAAAAATCGCAGCCGCATTCAAACAGGCCAGCCGGGAACTGAATATTCCGGTGGAATGGGGCGGCGACTGGAAGACCCTGAAAGACGGACCGCATTTTCAGTTACCACACGGAGCCTATCCGGCATGAAGCTCTGGCCAACGCTTGGCGTTGCTTTCCTTCTGATTGCCGGATGGGGAACATCCATGCGTCTGTCATGGTCGCTGGGCCGGGAGAACGCCAGAAACGAAGCGCAGGCCAGCACCCTGAAACGTACCGCCGACACCCTGAATATCATCAGCGCCGGGGTACAGGATATGCAGCAGGTGCTGGCGCAACTCCGCGTGGAAAATCAGCAACGCAATCAGGACGGAGAGGCAAGACGTGAACAGCTACGCAACGATATTGCAAAAGATGAATGCGCCCACGCTTTGCCTGACGCTCGTTTTACTGACAGGCTGCGCAGGCACGCAGAACGCGCTACGGCCAGCGCCGTCAGTCCGGCTTATACCGCAGACGCTGACCATACCGGTAACGCCTCCCCCCTTCCCTGACACTCCCACATGGGGAAATCTCGGTATATGGGGCGACCGCCTTCTGGATGCACTGGAAACCTGTAACGCGGATAAACGGGCCATTGAATTACTGGAACAGCGCAGGCTGCAACGACTGAACAACGAGGACAACAACCATGCTGAAAACTGATTCCCTGCGTGAAGCCATGACCCGTTCATGCCGATGGTGTCAGGCCAACCCGGAAAAATTCACCATTTTCGTGGAGAGCGGCAACATTGAAACGACCGGAGAAACGCCCTCGTTTGTTTACCGCTATCAGATGGTGATGTTTGTCATGGATTACGCCGGGGAGCTGGACGACCTCACGCTGCCGCTACTGGCGTGGTTATCCGAAAATCAGCCACAGTTGTTGCTCAATCCGGAGCGTAATCAGGACATCAAATTCTCCGCCGTTATCAATGACGATGACAGCGCCGATCTCCTGTTTACGCTCCCCCTGCGGGAACGCGTTCGCATTACGCGCAGCAGTCAGGGGACACCGCAGGCAGAGCACCTGCCGGAGCCAAAACCCCGTCTGCCATCTTCCGAAGGCGACTGGTCGCATATATTCCAGGATGTGACGTGGGGTGAAAGCGATGGATAAGGCATTCACCCGTGTGGATGAAACCTTTGAGGCCATCCGCGACAGCCTGAATCAGCAGGCCATCAATAACATCGCCAGAAAGCTGGCACAGGATTTACGCCGCGCCCAGCAGGCGCGCATCCGGTCACAGAAAGCGCCGGACGGGACCGCATGGACACCACGCAGACGCCGCGTAACCCGGATACAGGAGCGCATTCGCTTTATCTGGAATAACGAAGCACGCACGCTGAAAAACTGGCATCACGACACGGGGAAATACGGGCGAACCATTACCGGGTGGGATGAGGATAAAAACAATATCCGCACGTTTTACCGGGATGACATCGACCGTTTTCTGGAAATACGCACCCGGCGCATCAACCAGGACAGCACAAAGCGCGTCCCCATGTTCGTAAAACTGCGCACCGCCCGCTACCTGAAAGCCCGTGCAGATGCTTCCGGTGTGACGGTGGGTTACAGCGGCGTGGCCGCACGTATTGCACGCGTTCATCAGTTCGGTGAGCGCGATCAGGTTGCGCCGGGCATTTTCACCGATTACCCGGTACGTGAGCTGCTGGGTATCAGCCAGGCAGATGAGCGCCTGATTTATAACACGGTGCTGGGCCGGATTGCGGAGGCTGTACGGTGAGCGCAGAACTCATGCGACTGCTGAGCAACATCATCCGTACCGGGATCATCTCTGAAGTTGATGAGGAATCCTGGTGCGTGCGCGTTCGCAGCGGCGAACTGGAAACAGGCTGGCTGCGCTGGAACACCACGCGCGCGGGAGCCTTCAATGTATGGCTGCCGCCATCACCAGGCGAACAGGTGGTAATTGCCTGCATTGGCGGCAACCCGGAAACCGCCATGATAATTGGCAGCCTGTGGAGTGATGCCAGTCCGGCCCCCGGCAAAAGCCTGAAAGAAATCGTGGTCAGCGCGCCGGATGGCGCGGTGTTCCGCTACGACGCGGAAGCAGGCGCACTGAGCGCCAGCGGCATGAAAACAGCCACCCTGCAGGCATCCGTCAGCGTGACACTGGACACGCCCGTCGTGGAATGCACAGACCTTCTGAGAACGGCGACGCTTGACGTCACAAAAGGAGGAAAGATGAGCGGCAATATCACGCACAGCGGCGGCAACTTCACCTCAAACGGCATTACCGTGCATACGCATAAACACGGTGGCGTGAAAGGCGGCAGCGATTCGACAGGAGGCCCGCAGTGACAACCCGCTACACAGGAATGAATCCGGACGGGACGGGAAACCTGAACGATATGGAGCACCTGAAACAGTCAGTCAGGGATATCCTGACCACCCCGCTGGCAAGCCGGGTTATGCGACGGGAATATGGCAGCCTTGTGCCTGATTTGATTGACGAACCCATGAATAACACCACGCGTCTGCAATGCATGAGTGCTGCCGTGATTGCGCTGACACGATGGGAACCCCGCATTGCCCTGGATGCCATCGACGTTGTCTGGAAAGCGGGAGGCCGCGCCGGGGTGACGCTGTCGGGCACTGTCATGCAGACCATGCAGAATGTTGAATTAACCATCACGCTGAGGGAGTAAATCATGCCTGCCGTTGACCTTTCCCAGTTACCGGAACCCGCCATCATCGCGGAGCCTGACTTTGAGGCAATTCTGGCTGACACAAAGGCCATGATGATTGCGGCTTATCACGCCGAACAGCGTGAAGCCGTTTCCGCCGCGCTGGAGCTGGAATCGGAACCCCTGAACGTTATCGCCCAGACAACAGCGTTTCGTGAAATGCTGTTACGCCAGCGGGTCAATGAGGGGGCACGCGCCTGCATGTTAAGCCACAGCGCCGGGACAGACCTGGACAACCTCGCGGGCAATATGAACACAAAGCGCCTGACCATCACTCCGGCAACGGATACCACCGACGCAGTGATGGAAAGTGACACCTCGCTGAGACTGCGGGCGCAGCGGGCGTACGATGGCCTGAGTGTTGCTGGCCCGTCAGGTGCATACGAGTATTTTGCCCGCAGCGCCAGCGGTCTGGTGCGTGATGCGCGGGCTATCAGTCCGTCTCCGGCAAATGTGACGGTTTCCATTCTGTCCACTGAAGGCGACGGCACAGCAACGGAGGCGTTGCTTAATACCGTTCGCGCCGTTCTGAATGCAGAGGACACCCGCCCGGTGGCCGACCGCCTGACCGTACAGAGCGCCAGAATCGTGACATGGCGGCTGAATGCAAAACTGTACTTTTACCCCGGTCCGGAATCCGAACCTATTCTGGCTGCGGCGGAATCGTCGTTCAGGAAGTGGCTGGCTGAGCAGGGGCTTATCGGTCAGGACGTGGCGTTGTCCGCCATTGCTGCCGCACTGCATGTGCACGGTGTGCAACGCGTGGAGATAATCGAACCCACACAGAATATGGCCATCAGCGACATACAGGCGGCGCGCTGTGAGTCATTCACCATCAGCGAAGGTGGGCGCAATGAGTAATTCGTTGTTACCACCATCAGCCAGCAATTTCATGCGTTGTGCCGAAGCCGTCGGAACACGCATTACAGACATTCCGGTAGACCTCAACACACTGTGGTCGCCGGATACCTGCCCGGTGCATCTGCTGCCCTATCTCGCCTGGGCATTTTCCGTTGACCGCTGGGATCGCAACTGGCCGGAAGAGACAAAGCGACAGGTTATTCGTGATGCATGGCTGATACACCGACACAAAGGGACCATCAGCGCACTGCGCAGGGCCATTGAGCCGCTGGGATACCTCATTCGCGTGTCTGAGTGGTGGGAGTTCGGCGGAGAACCGGGAACATTTACCGTTGAAGTCGGCACACTGGACAGTGGCGTGACGGAGGAAATGTATCTGGAAATGGAGCGGTTGATTGCTGATGCCCGCCCGGTCAGCCGCCACATGACAGGGCTGAATATCATTCAGGAAATTCCGGGGGATATTTTCGCAGCGGCGGCAACTTATGACGGTGAAGTTATTACCATTTATCCGGACGATTAAGCATGAGTACCACAACACGAAAATTTAAAACCGTTATCACCGATACAGGTGCAAAAAAATTAGCTCAGGCAGCCGCGCCAGATGGTAAGCCTGTCCGCCTGACTCATATGGCCGTGGGCGACGGTGGCGGCACGTTGCCCACACCAGACAGTAAGCAGACCCGTCTGGTGCATGAGGTGTGGCGACACACTGTTAATCGCGTCATCCTGGACGCAACACATCAGAACCGCATTATTGCGGAGCTGGTTATACCTCCTGAAACGGGCGGATTCTGGATCCGGGAAATTGGTGTATTTGATGAGCACGGCGATTTAATCGCGGTGGGCAATACTGCCGAAAGTTACAAGCCAACCGTTGCCGAGGGGTCCGGACGTGCACAAACATTTCGCACCATTCTGACCGTATCCAGCACTGCCAGCGTGGCGCTTACCGTGGATAACACCATGGTGATGGCCACAGTGGATTACGTGGATGACAAACTGAAAGAGCATGAACAGTCACGACGTCACCCGGATGCCTCGCTGACCGCAAAAGGCTTTGTTCAACTCAGTAGCGCCACTAACAGCGATTCTGAAACGCTGGCCGCAACGCCGAAAGCGGTTAAGGCCGCGTATGACCTGGCTAACGGAAAATATACCGCTCAGGACGCAACGACGGCACGAAAAGGGATAGTCCAGCTCAGCAGTGCAACCAACAGCACGTCTGAAACGCAGGCTGCAACGCCGAAAGCAGTAAAGGCGGCATATGACCTTGCTAACGCAAAATATACCGCTCAGGACGCAACGACGGCACGAAAAGGGATAGTTCAGCTCAGTAGCGCCACTAACAGCCCGTCTGAAACGCTGGCTGCGACACCAAAAGCGGTTAAGGCGGTAATGGATGAAACGAACAAGAAAGCGCCTTTAAACAGTCCTGCGCTGACCGGAACGCCAACAACGCCAACTGCGCGACAGGGAACGAATAATACCCAAATCGCAAGCACGGCTTTCGTTATGGCTGCGATTGCCGCCCTTGTAGATTCGTCACCTGACGCACTGAATACGCTGAACAAGTTAGCGGCGGCGCTGGGAAACGACCCGAATTTTGCGACCACCATGACTAACGCGCTTGCGGGTAAGCAACCGAAAGATGCCACCCTGACGGCGCTGGCCGGGCTTGCTACTGCGGCAGACAGGTTTCCGTATTTTACGGGGAATGATGTCGCCAGCCTGGCAACCCTGACAAAAGTCGGGCGGGATATTCTTGCGAAATCGACCGTTGCTGCCGTTATCGAATACCTCGGTTTACAGGAAACGGTAAATCAGGCTTCTGGCGCATTACAAAAAAAACAGAACGGCGCGGATATTCCTGATAAGGATCGCTTCCTGAGTAACATTAATGTTTACAGCAAAGGCGAGGTGGATAAGAAAAAAGGAATGCGGCAGTACGCATTTAATGCGCCGTCTAATGCAGTTGGTGGAAAGTGGTATCCAGTTATTTTCCGGCGTTCCACAGGCAGCACTGGCGAGCTGGCTTCCAGAGTGATTATAACGACCACATCTGCCAGTGGTGATTACGCAATGAATAACTGCGAATTCAATGGAATGGTAATGCCTGGTGGCTGGACTGATCGTGGTTCATATGCGGCAGGTTATTTTTCGACGTATCAGACTAATGAGCGCGCAATCCATTCCATTGTAACAAGCCTTAAAGAAGATGATGTATGCAGCGTTTTTTACGTTGAAGGCAGGGCTTTTCCTGTGCGAGTTTTTGCCGAAGAAGGGCTAACGGTTATTGTTCCAACTCAGGATTATACCGTCGGTCAAACAACATATAAGTGGGGAGCAACTAATCCCGCGACAGAAAGCACGAACGCACAAGCCATTCTGGATTTTAACAATGGGCGAGGGTTTTATTGTTCTCACTCAATATTCGGTATTAATGCCATTTTTAGCGGAAATCTGGGGATTGGAACGGCTAATGCCCTGGGGGGAAATTCAATAGTTTTAGGAGATAACGATACTGGGTTTAAACAAAATGGTGATGGGGTGCTGGATGCTTATGCTAATGGTGTGCATGTATTCCGCTTTAGAAATGGCTCAGCAATATCATTAAAGGGTATTCAGGCTGGGGAAAGTAAGTTATTCACACTTTCAAGTGCAAATACCGCTGCCCGTAATGCATCATTTAACTTGTGGGGAAATTCGTCAAGACCAACTGTTGCAGAGCTTGGTGATGATTCAGGCTGGCATTTCTATAGTCAGCGAAATACAGATAACTCGGTGACATTTGCTGTAAACGGTCAGATACAACCAAGCAACTGGGGTAACATTGATTCCAGATATGTGAAAGATGTTCGGCTTGGCTCACAGCAATATTATGGTGTGAACAACTGGCAAACATGGAACTTCCAGTGCCCTTCAGGTCATGTATTGTCTGGTATAAATGTTCAGGATACAGGTTCCAACTCCGCCGATAATATTGCGGGTGTTTATTACAGACCCGTTCAAAAGTATATAAATGGCACATGGTATAATGTAGCGAGCGTTTAATATGATGCACTTAAAGAACATAAAAGCGGGTAACGCTAAAACACTGGAACAGTATGAGTTAACAAAGAAGCATGGAGTCATCTGGCTTTACACTGAAGACGGGAAAAACTGGTATGAGGAAGTGAAGAACTTTCAGTCAGACACAATAAAGATTGTTTACGATGAAAATAATATTATTGTCGCTATCACCAGAGATGCTTCAACGCTTAATCCTGAAGGTTTTAGCGTTGTTGAGGTTCCTGATATTACCTCCAACCGACGTGCTGACGACTCAGGTAAATGGATGTTTAAGGATGGTGCTGTGGTTAAACGGATTTATACGGCAGATGAACAGCAACAACAGGCAGAATCACAAAAGGCCGCGTTACTTTCCGAAGCGGAAAGCGTTATTCAGCCACTGGAACGCGCTGTCAGGCTGAATATGGCGACGGATGAGGAATGCGCACGACTGGAGTCATGGGAACGCTACAGTGTTATGGTCAGCCGTGTGGATACGGCAAAGCCCGAATGGCCACAAAAGCCTGAGTAAAAATTAAGGCCCGATATCAGGCCTTCTCTCATTCTGGTTGTTCGGGAAACGTTACTGGCAGGCTGGAAGTGTCTGTAGATTCGACTTTCTGCGCAAAGAGCATCCACTCTGTTAATTTTTGTTTATTCTCGTCGGAAATGATGCCCAGCCGTAGCTGTGAGTCCCATAGCTGGGTTTTATCCCTGACGAGCTGTAGCAGGCTTTGCTTTTCATTTTCCGCCTGCTGCCTCTGCTCTTCCTCGGTATAAGTTCGCTTTACCACTACGCCATCTTTGAACATCCATTTACCCGAAATGTCAGCACGGCGATTTGCTGTAATATCAGGTAATTCAACGACGCTTGCGCCTTCCGGATTAATTGCTGAAACATCCTTTTCAATACAAATAATAACGCCGTTATGGTCATAGACCATTTTCAAAGTGTCTGGCTGGAAATTCTTTTGTTCCTCATACCAGTTTTTTCCATCCTCTGAATAAAGCCATTTGATGTTAAATTGTTTCGTTAGCTGGTATTGCTCTTTTGTTTTAGGGTTGCCAGCAGTAATGTTTTTTAAGTGCATCATCGTTAAATACTCCCCGCGTTATACCACGTCCCATTAATGCAATACTGAACTGGCCTTGCCTGAGTTGTATCAATTAATTCATCACGGTTTCCGTTAACTGAACCCGTAACGACATAACCTGACCTGTCAGACCAGCCGGGACCATTCCATGTCTGAACAGATGACAGACCGCCCAAGCGAATACCTGTAATAAACCTTGAATTACATTCTGCCTGCGTATATGCACCAACATCCCCCGCAGAGGGTTTGCGGGTTGTGGTGTAAAACTCTGACCAGTTAGCTTCAAAGCCATAACCATCACGCGCTGAACGATAAAAGATACCGCCGTTCCTGTAATTCACGCGGAACTGTACAGCAGGGCAACTCCCCGCATTCATATTGAAGTGGAGGATTAATGTCGATGCACCACTGATATCTGCATCATAAACACCGCTATTCCAGTTCCAGCCAACAGCTTTATCATTTGCGACCCTGCGTCCTGTTTGCCCTAAAGCAAATGCAGGCTGCTGGTTTTTCGTGTTGTAGTCTCGTCGCCAGCCAGGAGCATAAGCATCACCATGATTAATATAGGTGAATTGAGCGTTAGTAATTCCGCCGCCGCTGGACGTACTCGGCGTAGTAACGCGTATGGTCATTGCGCCGCGAGTGCCAATAACTTCCACCACAGCACCTGCAAGACAAATATTTCCGCAACCTGTATCTGTAATGACCTTATTATTTGCATAAGCCCATGAGCCTTTGCACATCCAGTAAGGATGGTTAAATGCCCCCTGACTCTCCAGCCACGAAATAAATTGCGCAGTTGTCCAGACCTGACTATCGCCACCAATATTCAGCCATGCGCTATATGCGCGGCAGGCACCAATGTTTTTGGTGAAGGTATCTTTACCCGGAATATCTGCGCCGTTCTGGTTTTTCTGTAATGCGCCAGAAGCCTGATTTACCGTTTCCTGTAAACCGAGGTTTTAGATAATGGCCGTTTCCGGCCTGCATGGCATGATTTGCGCTTTTGGACGGGAGATTCAGTGTGCTGATTGGTTATGTAAGGGTATCAACAAATGACCAGAATACAGGCCTGCAACGAAACGCTCTTGTTTGTGCAGGATGTGAACAAATATTTGAAGATAAATTAAGCGGGACAAAGACAGACCGACCGGGATTAAAACGCGCTTTAAAGCGGCTTCAAAAAGGTGACACGCTGGTTGTCTGGAAACTGGATCGCCTTGGGCGAAGCATGAAACATCTGATTTCTCTCGTCGGAGAACTACGGGAGCGAGGGATTAATTTTCGCAGTCTGACCGACAGCATAGATACATCTTCTCCAATGGGGCGTTTTTTCTTCCACGTGATGGGTGCCCTGGCTGAAATGGAACGTGAATTAATTGTTGAACGTACACTGGCCGGACTGGCGGCAGCGCGCGCACGGGGGCGCACAGGCGGACGTCGCCCGAAGCTGACAAAAGAACAGCATGAGCAAATAGCAAGGCTGATCAAAAACGGTCATGACAGGAAACAACTGGCGATCATTTACGGCATCGGCATATCGACGATTTATCGTTATCACCCTGTAGGCGATATACAGGCTGAAGAAACAACCTGGCAGACTCAGGAAAATGAAAACCGCTAATCTGACCATTAGCGGTTTTGCGTTAATCAAAACAGCCCTTTAACGGAGCTGGCCGCGCTGTTAAGGGATGATGTGACCTTATCTTTGAAGCCGGACAGCATATCACTGAACGATGAGGATTGCAGGCGCTCCCGCAAATCCTCATCACAGCGTTCAAGGGTCAGTGAAAATTCTATCTTTTTCGCCTTACCGTAGCGATCAAACTCGGAACGGGTCGTATTCGTTCCGGTCAGGACATACATGCCGTAAATCTGCCCGACGCCATCAATCAAAGGCCAGGGTCGTCCTGTATACGCCTGCGTGGTCAGCAGCGACAGCGACACTTCGCCACCTGTAATTTCAGGATAAAGCACACCAGAAAGAACGATGCGATCATCACCTGCACCGATATACTGCCAGCTTGCTGAACGGTTAACGCGTTCATTTTTCACATGCCGCCAGCTTTTGTTTTGCTGTAACTGCTGATGCGGCAGCGTGCGCAGCTCAAAAACAAACATGCCGTAGATCATCATCATGGCCATGACTCCTCAATCTTTATCGTAAAAACTGCCACGCCAG
>ERZ507590.253-NODE-253-length-13200-cov-5.00867_pt1 | contig 13200 bp, 8 predicted proteins | sample MGYA00513716_ERZ507590 | MGnify/ENA metagenome assembly ERZ507590
GCTCTTCCGATCTGCCGGCAATCTCTGCCTGCCCATCCACGTGGACGACTCGTACAACAACGAGCGTGACGTGGCAGAACAGATAGTCTATTCCGATCCTAAGGGCAACATCGTCCGACTGAAGGACATTGCCCACATCACACGTGAATATCCCAAGCAGAACAAGTATATCGAGAGCAACGGCAACAAGTGTGTGCTGCTCTCCATAGAGATGCGCCCCGGCAACGACATCGTGAAGATGGGAAAGGACGTACACAAGGCGCTGGACGAGTTTGAGCAGACCTTGCCGGACGACGTACGCATCACCACCATCACGGACCAGAGCAAGGTGGTGAGCGAGTCGGTGCTCAATTTCCTCCGCGAGCTTCTTACGTCAGTCATATCGGTCATCGTGGTCGTAATATTGCTGATGCCTCGCCGTGTGGCAGAGGTGTCGGCTCTGAGCATCCCTATCACCATTTTCTCATCGGTGGGTCTGTTTTATCTTTTCGGGATGGAGCTGAACACCGTCACGCTGGCAGCCCTTATCGTTACGCTCGGCATGGTGGTGGACGACTCCGTGGTCATCATCGACAACTACATGGAGAAGCTCGGTCAGGGCATGTCGCGCTGGCATGCCGCCATAGCCGCTCCGAGAGAGTTCTTCATGTCCGTGCTTTCCGCCACGCTGAGCATCTCGCTGACGTTCTTCCCCTTCCTCATAACGATGCACGGCGACATGGGCGACTTCGTAAAGTCGTTTCCTTGGGCGATGTTCATCATTCTGAGCATCTCGCTCACCGTGTCAATCCTGCTCACGCCTTACCTGCAATACAGAGTGATACACAAGGGCATCAACAGCCGTCCGAAACCTAACGCAAGAAAAAAGCCGCTCGACTATCTGCAGATGGGCTATACATGGCTGCTGACACGCTGCTTCGCTTATCCACGCATCACGCTCTTGACGGGCGGAGCATTGGTGGCAATAGGAGCCGTGCTGTTCGCCGGTCTGCCTCAGCGAATGATGCCTATAGCCGAACGCAACCAGTTTGCCGTGGAGTTTTATCTTCCTAACGGCACCACCGCCAACAAGACGGCGCAAGTGGCTGACTCGATGGCGCATATCCTGCAGCGCGACTCCTTGGTGACCTCCGTGACGACGTTCATCGGACAAGGATCGCCACGCTTCCATACCACCTACGCACCGCAGATTGGCGGTCCTAACTTCGCGCAATTCATTGTCAACACCACGGACAACGACGCCACAGACAAGGTGCTCAACAAGTATGCCGACCGCTATTCTGACTACTTCCCAGACTGCCGTGTGCGCTTCAAGCAGATGGACTATAACTCTGCCACCTACCCCATCGAGATTAGGGTGAGCGCAGACAGCATCAGCGATCTGAAGAAGGCTGCCAAGCAGGTGAGCGCCTGTATGCGCGACATAGAGGGAATACATCTGGTCAGGACCAACTTTGAGGACCCGCTGCCAAGCATCCGCGTCACGCCTGACTATACGGAAGCCAACCGCCTGGGCGTAAACAAGACCATCCTTTCGGCTAATCTTGCCATTCACTTCGGCGACGGTCTGCCTATTTCGACGCTTTGGGAGGGCGACTATCCTGTAAAGATGGTTCTCAAGTCGGAGAACGACAGTAGTCTGGCTAACGAATACATACCCGTAATGGGAGGAACTACGAGCGTGCCTCTTCGTCAATTGGCGAAGATAACGCCCTCATGGCATGACGGCAGCATCGTACGACGCAACGGCGTGCGCACCATATCCATCATCGGCGAACCGATGCGCGGATATAACGCTGACAAGCTGGCTGCCAAGCTTGGCAAAGAATTGTCCGAACGCTGCCCGGACCTTAAATGGGAAATGGGCGGCATGCCGGAGAAGGACGCCGAGACCTTGCCGCAGGTGATGTCGGGAGTGATGATTGCGGTGCTCATCATCTTCTTCATCCTCCTCTTCCATTTCAAGCGAATCAGCCTGGCATTGGTGAATCTCTCTTCAATGTCGCTTTGCATCTTCGGCGCAGCCATCGGCCTGTGCATAACGGGCTATGACGTCAGCCTCACGTGTGTGCTTGGCGTGGTAAGCCTTATGGGCATCCTTGTGCGCAACGGCATCATTATGCTCGACTATGCCGAGGAGCTTCGCCGCGACAAGGGACTGTCCGTTCGCGACGCCGCTTTCCAAGCCGGAGAACGACGCATGCGCCCCATCTTCCTCACATCGGCAGCAGCCTCGGTGGGCGTACTGCCGATGATGCTTGAGAACAACACGCTATGGTCGCCGATGGGTGCCGTGATTTTCTTCGGTACGCTCATCTCAATGGTGCTCATAGCGACGGTCCTCCCCATTCTCTACTGGATTGTGTTTGACAAGCACGGAGAGTATAGCCTGAGGAAAGTTGAGAGTTGATAGTTGAGAGTTTTTAGAGTTATGACAACTTTTCGGTTTTGAAGTATTTGGCTATTGGCTTCATGAACGGCGTGAGGAACACTTCGTGCGGCATGTTATGATAATCCATGCGGTGAAGGCATTGCGATACGTAGAGGCGGCGCTTGGCACGCGAAAGAGCCACATAGAACTTGCGGGCGTCCTCTGCCAGTTGGCGGGGATTGCCACGGCTGTAGAAGTTGGGTATGCGTCCGTCAATGGCGTCGAACACGATGACATTGTCAAACTCCAAGCCTTTCGCCTTGTGGATGGTCGTGACGAATATGGTTTCGCCAAGGCTGCCGCTTCCGCATAGGTCGGCTTCCTTCAGCGTGCTTATCTCCATCATGTGACTGCACAGCTGGGCATAGAGCGAAGGCTCAGCCTCTGCGTCAATCATGTCGGCAGAGAGATAAGCCACGATGTAGGGCAAAGCATCCACCTCCAGCACGAATCCTTCCTTAACGGCATAGTCGTAGAAGCGCAGCATCTCCGTCACGAGGGCTGGCTTCTGCGTGTCTGCAACGTCCGTATCGTAAAGACGTGAGAGGGCGAAGAGATACGTGTCGCGATAGTTGCGGCGGAACGTCTCCACACGCTGCACCACTCGCTTGTCCGTAAGGAAGCGTTGCTGTTCCTCTAACTTCGTCTTAGCCTTGCCGTAACAATGCTTCACCACGTTCTGCGTGGCGTTGACATCGTCGTCGGCAAGGTGCGAGTTGGTGCCTTCCAGCCCAAGCGCCGTCAGCAGATATTTCAGCTTGTGCTCTCTTAGTTCGGGATGGAGCAGACGCACGAGGCGCAGCGAGTCGAGATAAACAGGATGGGAAGTCTGCAGGTCTGATTCGGGCAGGTATCTTCGTAGATTGAAATGGAGGATATGATAATCATAATCGGCGTTATGTCCGAGCAACACGCAACCGTCAGCATACTCCATAAACTGTCTGAGAGCATCGGCGTGCGAGAGCAGCGTGTGATGCTTGCGCTCCTCGATGATAGGATTGGGAATGTCGCCGAGCATCAACGGAATGGTACGGTCAGTCTCAATGTATACGGTGAAAGCCGAACCTTCCACCACCTCGCCGCCACGCATCTTCACGGCAGCTATCTGAAGGATGTCGTCCTCAAAGACGTTCAGTCCGGTTGTCTCCGTATCGAACACCACGATGGTGTCCTCTTCGTAATGACGGACAAAGCGGCTGAGATAAGTGGTTGTGCCGTCATAGCGCAGGAGGTCGGAGGGAAGGATGGCACGATCAAACAATGCCCTTACGAAGCCGCGGGCGGTGGCATTGCCTTCGTACACTCGCAGTCCCTTCACAAGGCGCGACCACGACATAAAGCTGAACTCATTGTTGAGCACGCCAAGATGGGCAAGCAGGAGCTTCACCTCCGGCGTAGAGAAAACGTCCGTGCCCGACACCTTGAAATGACCGATGCCGCAACGATGGAGCTCTTGGCTGAGCACCTCGGCGTCGCTGTTGGCATTCACCACAATGGCTGTTGTCGACTCAGGGAAGTTGGTGCTGAGCATGGAAGCGAACTGCACGCAGTCGCGCACCTCCTGGTCGAAGTTGTCCGAATAGATAATCTTGAGTTCGTTTCCTGTCAACGTCAGATTATGGTTTCCGCCCACTTCCGGCAGCAAGGCAGGGTCGATGTTCATCACCTCCGCCGCATACGTATTGAAGATGTCGAGGAGATAACCCGGCGAACGATGGTTGACCGAAAGATGATGAAGCTGGCACGCAGGACGCTCCTTGATGGCAGAGAGCGTGTCCATCTTGGCTCCCATGAAGGAGAAGATGGCTTGCTGTTCGTCGCCGAGGAACATAACGGTGTGGAAAGGACGTGAGGTGAGCAGCTTTATGAGAGCCATCTGAAGCGGATTGAGGTCTTGCACCTCGTCCACCTGAATCCAAGGATAACGCTTGTACGTCTTGGTCTCCGCATCAGCCACAAGCGTGTCGTAGGTAAGGAGAAGCAGATCCTGGAAGTCGAGCAGACGATTCTCTTGCTTATATCTGCGATATTGCTGCGCAAGCGTCATCTTGCGGAGCAGCGAGAGAATACTCTGGCGCTCACCATAGTCGGTGGTGTCAGACTGAAGCATGTCGCGATAAGTGTCGGGATGGTCATAGATGTCCGTCATAGCCTCAGCGTCAAACGGACGCTTCGTCACCTCGCAGATGCGTCGAAGGGCAGCCATATCGCTCTGACTGATACATTCCGGATGAACACGCAGGTCCTTCGGATAGTTGTGGCGTATCTGATGCATCATACTCACAAGGTGGAACACATCGCTGTATTCACGGCGCTTGGCATAGTTGGAGAGCACGACATACTCGTCCTCACCAGCGAAACGCGCAAGGATGGAGATGCCATCGTCCTCGTCAATGACACTCGATTCAGCCGGTATGACACCGTTAGAGAAAAGAAACTTGGAGCAGAAACGATGGACGTTTCCCACAAAGACATTCTCAACGCCGTCATCCGTGATGTTGCCAGCAATGCGCTCCATCATACCACGGGCGGCGCGATTGGTGAACGTCAGACACAACATGTCCTCATAAGCCACGCCCTCCTTCTCGTGGGCATAACGTATGCGTTCTGTAAGAATGTGTGTCTTGCCGCATCCCGGAGGTGCAAGCACAAGATGAAAACCGCCGCACGCCGCTATCACTTCTGCCTGGCATGGGTCTGGAACAAATGATTGTTGCATATTATATACAGGTGAATAATGATGCAAAAGTAAAGAAAATAATGTTGACGCACCTTAATTTCAACGACTTTCTTACGTTACATTCCAAAATATACGTAACTTTGCAGCTTGTGAACAATCTGAATATAAAAAGAATATGACAAGATTTTTTCTGAAACACAGAGGACTGGCAATGGGCATAGCCACACTTGCCATGTGTTTATGTTACGCTACAGACGTAAATTCAGCTCCCAACACCACCACCCCCAACAAACCGACAGCAGCAGCTACAGCCGCAGACACGACAACCGCAGCCGACAATGCTAAGGACGCAAAATTAGCAGCAGCTGCCGACTCTGCAGGCATCACGGAGGCTGCCACCGACACCGTTTCGTCCCTCGATGCAGAGGAGATAACGCCGGAAGAGAGCGGTGGTTTCCACAGAGTGCTGAAGCAGAAGTTCGTAGAAGGTGGAGCTTCGTTTATGTCGTTCGTAGCCATAGCCCTTGTTCTCGGCTTGGCTTTCTGCATTGAACGCATCATATATCTCAGCCTTTCGGAGATTGACGCAAAGAAATTCATGAAGGAGATAGACGCGAAGATTGAGGCTGGCGACATCGAAGGCGCAAAGACACAATGCCGCGAGACCCGCGGACCGGTGGCGTCAATATGCTATCAGGGCCTTCTCCGCATCGACACCAGCATCGAAGACATAGAGCGATCGGTGGCTGCGTACGGCACCGTGCAGGCTGCCAACCTTGAGAAAGGATGCTCATGGATAACGCTGTTCATTGCCATGGCGCCGTCACTCGGATTCCTCGGCACCGTCATCGGTATGGTTATGGCGTTCGAGCAGATTCAGCTGGCTGGCGACATCAACCCTACCATTGTGGCTGCGGGTATGAAGGTGGCGCTTATCACCACCATCTTCGGTATAATCGTGGCGCTCATCCTGCAACTCTTCTACAACTATATCCTCTCAAAGGTGGACCATCTGACATCGCAGATGGAGGAAAGCGCCATCACCCTGCTCGACTCCATTCTGAAGTATAAGAAGTAAGACGCGCATAGAATCCGCTCAACAACATTCAAATTCACATTTATGAAGAAGATTTCAGACTGGCGGCTTTTGACCACAGAACAGATATCGAGCCGCATATTCTATGTCATCGTGGCTCTTTCGGCGGTTCTCTTCGTACTTTTCTGGCTCATCGGTTACGATATGCCTTATGAGGAAGACCCAGAATATAACGCACCGCTGCTTACCGGCGTGCTCGTCAGCTTCATGATAGTCCTCACCATCGCCGCCGTAGTGCTCATGGCGTGGGGACTGATAAGGAGCGTGCGAAAGAACAGCGACGCCAACCGCGTTGTCAACAACGTCCCGGCTCGCCGCATATCCTTATGCGTGGCAGGAGGCTTCGCAGCCGTAATGCTCCTCTGCTTCCTCCTCAGCGACACCACTCCGCTGACCATTAACGGCGAGCGCTATGCCGACACATTCTGGCTTCGCACGGCAGGAATGTTTGTCGGAGCGTCGTTGGTGATGATGGTTGCAGCGGCAGCAGCCGTTGTCTTCGGAGCCACACGCTACATCAGGAAAAAGTAAGAACAAAACCAAGAGACGATGCTCATTAAACGCAGAAAACATACAGTACCATCACTCAACACCACGTCAACAGCCGACATATCGTTCATGCTGCTGACCTTCTTCCTCGTCACGTCCTCTATGGACATCGACCGTGGACTGGTAAGACAACTGCCGCCCGCTGACAATGACGAAGAGGACCAGTCGGACGCTATGGAGGTGAGCCGTGAGAACACACTGTCGTTCAAGATTGGTGCGGACAACACCATCACGATGAACGACAAGACCGTGGAGGTGAAGGGACTGCGTGAGAAGATAGCACGCTTCATAACGCCACGTGCGTCAGACCACATTATATATATAGATACCAATCCCAAAGCCGGATACAACACGTACTTCCAGCTGGAGGACGAGATTGTAGCGGCATACAATAAGGTGCGCAACGATTTGGCACAAAAGATGTATCATCACGCCTACGCCTCTTGCACCGAAGACGAGAAGAAGAGCGTGCGAGAGAAATGTCCGCAGCACATAGCCGAGACTTACGAAACCGACGAAGCACAGACAGACGCATCAAAGGAAGGAGGCGAGATATGAGACAATCATTCGGTAGAGGCGAGCGCGGCGTACCGCAGCTCAACACTTCGTCGCTCCCCGACCTCATCTTCACCATCCTCTTCTTCTTCATCGTAGTGACACACATGCGCAAGGTGACGCTGAAGGTGCATTACACCGTGCCGCAGGGAACCGAACTGACACGCCTCACAAAGAAGTCGGCTGTGTCTTACGTCTACATCGGAACACTCAGCCAACAGTCGGACAGCACGCAGAGAATACAGCTCAACGACAAGCTGGCATCGCCCTCCGACATAGCCGGATATATGACAGACGAGCGCAATCGGATGTCGGCTGAAGATCGCGAGCACATGATGGTGTCCATAAAGGCAGACCGCCAGACGCCCATGTCGCTAATCACAAGCGTGAAGCAGGCGCTACGCAAGGCTGATGTCAGGAGGATTAGCTATTCGGCAGAACAGAAGAAAGAGTAGAAAACGGTTGAATAAAGAACAATTTTGTGCAAAACACAAACAAGAGAATAACAGATTGTAACTTTTCAACTAAATATCGTTGCTATTTCTGACAATTTTTATACCTTTGCAGCATAAATATAATCTATAGCAAATGGCACATCACAATTTAGATTTACTCGACAAGAAAATCCTCCGTCTTATCGCAGAAGACGCCCGTATACCATTCCTTGAAGTAGCACGCTCATGCAATGTCAGCGGAGCCGCTATACATCAGCGCATACAGAAGCTCACCAATCTCGGCATTCTGAAGGGATCGCGATTCATTATCGACCCTGAGAAAGTGGGATACGAGACCTGCGCATACATCGGACTCTATCTGCAGAACCCCGCCAAGTTTGATGACGTGGTAGACGAACTGCGTAAGATTCCTGAGGTAGTGGAATGCCACTACACGACGGGAGGCTTCGATATGTTCATCAAGATTTACGCCCGAAACAACCATCACCTGCTTAACGTCATCCACGACAAGCTGCAGCCCCTCGGACTGTCACGCTCTGAGACGGTAATCTCATTCAATGCAGCCATCAACCGTCAGGTTCCCATCGACGATATTCCATTAGACGACGATGATGATGACGACGAACCAGAAACAGTTGAATAAATAAATACATAATGTCCAGTTCAATGTTCCGACTTTCAATTTCAAGCGGACATAGAGCTGGACATTTTTCCATACCTAATAACCCTATAACTACTACCCACATACTATAATTATGCTGATATTCCTTTATAACCTATTGACGGCATACCTCATCCCTGGAATGATGCTTGCATTCGGAATATGCCTTTTCTTCCTTACCATTCCCGATAAGGAAGGGCTCAAGAACTATGTGTTTGCGCGAAAGGTTATGGGGGCTACATTCCTTGTCTACTGTGGAGCACTCATCTGCGAGACCTTTTCGCAGCAGTCGCTTGTTGGCGACTTACTCAACAGTATGATAGTCATAGCCATCGGCATCACACAAGCTTTCCTCTTCACCTATTCGCTCATTGCGCTGCTCGACATCAGCTTCTTCACCAAGCGTGCTGCCTTTAACGAAACCATGGTGGTAGCTGCCAGCATTGCTGTGGCATTCGTGCTGTTTGCCGTTTGTCCGCAAGACAGCCGGCAGTATGTATTCTATGTCTTTTCGCTTTTCTACATGTTGCTAATGGCACGCTACGTGGCTCTGTTCCGTCGCTACTATAAGCACTATCGTCAACTCGTGGACAACTATTTCTCCGACGACGAGCACCAGCGACTGCATTGGGTGCCCGTGGCTTTCTACAGCGCATTCGGTGTGGGCATCATCGCCCTGCTGTTCGCATGGATGATAACTACGCTTACGCAACTGCTGTTTATGCTTACGGCCATGACCTATTACTCTGTGTTCGCCGTAAGGTTCATGAACTACGTGTACATCTTCCCGAAAATCAAGGAACCTTTGGAAGACACAATATGTGAGGATACCGATACGGAAGTTCTACCGACTGACACATCTGATGACAGCGCAGCCTCAGAAGACGATCGCATGCTGATGGAAGAGATAGAACGGTTGGTGCGGGAGAAGGCTCTGTATAAGACGCAAGACCTTTCCATTGCCAATGTCGCAACCTTATGCGGCAAGAGCCATCGCGTCATTTCCACAGCCATCAATCATTGTCGTGGCATCAACTTCAAGACATACATCAACGAGTATCGTGTGGCAGAGGCTGCAAGACTCATTGAGAACGGATGGCTCAGACACCACACGCTCGAAGCCCTTGCCTCAGAAACGGGATTTGCAGGCAGAGTGAACCTCTATCGTGCATTCAAGCGCAAGACGGGCGTGTCGCCAACCGACTGGGAGACTAAGGACATACAATGATTACGTAACACTATAATATAATACCCAACTAAATGAAAATACTACATACAAGCGATTGGCATCTTGGTCATACGCTTTACAATTACGACCGAACGGAGGAACAGATGGCTATGCTTCTTCAGATGGTCAATATAGTGAGAGAGGAGAAGCCCGATGTGTTCCTGCTTTGTGGCGATGTCTATCATACGCCGCAGCCGTCGGCGTCTGTTCAGACTATGTTTACGAATGCCTTGGTGGAGATACATGACGCCAACCCTGATATGACCATTGTCATAACTGCTGGCAATCATGACAGCGGCACGAAGCACGACATATTCCGAACGCCGTGGAAAGCGTTGAAGGTATATACCATTGGTAGCATTGATGCTAATAATAAAGAAGATTTGATTATAGAAATTCCTGGACAGGGATATGTCATTGCCGTCCCTTATGTCAACGAAAGGAATATGCCTGACGGTTTCTTTCAGGACTTGCTTGACATCGTGGCAGAACGAAACAAAGCCAACCTGCCCGTACTTATGACCGCTCACACCACCGTTAGCGGTTGTGATTTTACGGGTCATGAGAATGCTTCTGAATACGTTGTAGGCGGTATCGATTCGCACAGTTTGGAGGATATGGGCACGGGCTACGACTATCTTGCATTGGGACATATCCATCATGCCCAGTTTGTTAGTGGAGGAAATCATCGTGTAAGATATTCTGGAACGCCTATTCCTGTGAGTTTCGACGAGAATTACCCACATACTGTTTCTATAGTCGAGCTCAATAAGCATGGTGATGAACCAGTCGTGAAGGAGATCGAAATACAAACTCATCGTCCATTGGTCACGTTGCCTAAAGATGGCGTTGCTACATGGGAAGACGCAAAGGATTTGCTTGAAGAATTTCCTAATGACATTGAGGCATATATACGTCTGAATGTGGAGGTTGACAAATTCCTTCCCGTAGAAGCCAATGCCGAGGCTTTGATTCTGACCGAAGGCAAGAAATGCAGATTCTGTGTCATCAACACTCATCGTCTGAAGAAAGACCGCAGAGAGGCAAAGGTTATGTCGGTGCAGGAGTTCAAGACGGAGAAACCGATAGACATAGCCGAGAGATATGCCGAAGACATCGGCGTAGAGTTTGACGATGACATGAAGGAACTCTTCAAGGAGACTCTTGCCTTACTGAAAGACGAAGAAAGAATGTAAAACGCTTAAGAAGTTGCTATGAAATTTCAGAAACTTACTATCCACAATATAGCGTCTATTGAAGATGCAGTTATCGACTTCGAGGCTGAACCATTGGTCAGCAGCGAGGTGTTTCTGATAACGGGTAAGACGGGCGCAGGAAAGTCCACCATCCTCGATGCCATCTGCCTGGCTCTTTATGCTGACACTCCCCGTTTAGACGGCACGAAGATGCAAGGAACCACTATTGATGCTAAAAGGGAGGTGAAGATTGACGACCCTCGCCAACTTATGCGCAGAAACACATCCGAGGCTCATGTACGACTGACGTTCTTGGGCAGCAACGGTGTGAGCTACGAGGCTACATGGGCTGTGGCTCGTGCGTATAAGAAGATAACCGGCTCAATACAGAACAAGGTTTGGGAACTGAAGAATCTTGATTCGGGAACCACTCTGACTAAGGATGCCGAAATAAGAAGCGAGCTGAAGGTTGCTGTAGGTCTCGACTTCAGCCAGTTCTGTCGTACAACGATGTTGGCTCAAGGCGAGTTCACCCGTTTCCTCAACAGCAAGGACGACGAGAAAGCCGAAATTCTTGAGAAGATTACCGGTGTGGATGTCTACTCTAAAATTGGTGCAAAGATATACGAACAGACCGAACTAAGAAAGCAGGAATGGAGCGAAGCCAAGCTTATCGTGGACAGCATGCACACTCTGTCCGATGAGGAAATAGAGAAGCGGTCCTGCCGTATGACTGAACTTGAACGTCAGCAGAAAGAATTAAGAGAGGCACAAAAGAACGATAAAGACAAGCAGGACTGGATAGACACAGACAAGCGTTTGTCCAAAGAGGTGACTGATGCCACCGAACGACTGCGCGAAGCCGTTGCCGTAGTTGAGGGCGAAGCTTTCAAGCAGAAGGAAACGCTTGTCAATGAGTGGAACTCCACTATTGATGCCCGCGCATGGATGACGGGGACGGCTGAAGCTTCGAAGATTATTAACAAGCAGGAAAAAGAACTTGAAGGCTTGGCTGCCGAATATGCTGTCATTCTTGGTGGAAGAAGGTATGCCGAACAGGAGATAGCCAACTTGTCTGACGAGATAAAGACCATTGATGTGCTTCTCGACAAAGAGAAGGAAAAGGCTTCGGTGTATGAGAATGCGCAGACCATAGTGAGTCTGCTGGAAAGCATAAGCGAGGGACGTAAAGCCATCGTGAAGAGCACAAAGAATATAGACAGCCACAACCATACACTCAACGACGAACTGTTGCCCGCTTTAAAGACCAGAGAGGATAAGGTGCGACTGGCAAACGAAGCGTTAGGCTTGGCAGAAAAGGACGTGACGAAGCAGGAGGAGGATATCGCAGCGATTAAGCTTTCCGACTTGCGATCAGAGTGCGAAGCTGCTAAGGAACTCTTGAGAAACATAAAGACAGCCAAGGAGCGTATCGAAACATTGGCTGAGAGTAAGAAGCAAAGAGAAGAACTGCGCAATAATCTCGTTGAACAGCTGGCTTCCATTAACAACAAGAATATCAAGCTGGCAGCTATGGACGCCCCTATCCATGATGCCGAACTGAAGATGAATGTCTGCAAAGAGAATCTCGACAAGCAGAAAGACACCATAGACAAGTTTGCTTCGTCTTTACGTCAGAAACTTCATGTTGGCGACATCTGTCCTGTCTGCCGTCAGCAGATCAATTCGGAACTGCCCCACGAAGAAACGCTCTCTGCTCTTGTCGCCACCTTGCAGGAATCGTACGATGAAGCAGAAAAGAACTACAGACGATTGCAGGAAGACAAGAACAAGATAGAGGCTGAAATAAAGACAGAGACAAAGGCTTACGAACGAGGCGTAAAAGCGTTCGACAAAGACCAGACTGTTGCTAATGCCAAAGCGAAAGCTGCGGAGGCTTGCAGGGCTTGTGGCTTGGATAAGCTTGACGATGCAGCCCGGTCCAATCTTGACGCATTGGAAGCTTCAACCACCATTCGCAAGAACAACCTTGACGGTAAGATAAAAGACGGGGAACAGAAGGAAAATTCCTTGAAGAAGCTTCGCAAGGATTTGGACGCAAAGCGCAAGAGCATACAGTCGTTGACTGAAGACATGAAGAAAGCTGAAAAGGCTGTCAGCGATTGTAAAGCTAAGATAGATACGGCGAAGACTCTGATAAGCACACGTAAAGCTGAAACCGAAAGCGCCGCACAAAGAGTCGGCGAACTTGTTGTCGGCGAGTGGGATATTGACTGGAACGAAAACCCAAAAGCCTTTGGCGATGCCCTTAACATGGCAGCCCAGACATACAAGGCGAACGGCCAGAAACTGCTGTCACTCCGCACAAGACTCGACAAAGATCGGAAG
>ERZ507590.260-NODE-260-length-12945-cov-4.80923_pt1 | contig 12945 bp, 8 predicted proteins | sample MGYA00513716_ERZ507590 | MGnify/ENA metagenome assembly ERZ507590
TTTGCATTTCTGATGCTCAATACTATGAGTTGAACGCACTAAGAAATCTTTGGTGTGAAATTCTTTAGTTTTGAGCGTTTGATGCTATGTCGCTAATAGACAGTCAGTTATGTGTTTTACAAAAAAAGTGCGTAAACAAACGGGGTGTAAAAGTGGCACTTTTAAGGTGTCATAGCGCCACTTTTACCGCCCAATAGTTCAAGTATTGCCTTGCAATAGTAACGCTTTTAGACTGTAAAAGCGGCACGATGGGGTCTATGTGGCTTTTTGATGGTCATCGAGAGTGGCTTTGATGCTGGAAAAAACCATAAAAACAGCTTTTTGATTCTCTATAATTGATTTTTATTTTGTAACAGGTTTTTACCGCCAGTACGATATTTGCATGGCAAGACAGATGATTAATACTGTATTTTCATTGGCAATAGCTCTAATTTCTGCTTGTTTGTTTTCGAAATACAGGTTTCGGAAATATCTCCCACAGATTTCGCTGATGCGTACAGATTTCATTATTTTGAGATTATTAATTGGTATTTATAATTTGTTGTGGCGAAGCCAATTAATAACTACAAATAAAAAAAATAATTAAAGAACATCTGTGACTATCAGCGTAATCTGTGGGAGAACTTGTCTATGTATGTTAGAATTCCAACACCATTGTCTGGCGCGGACTGAGCTTTACGTTATGGCTTATCACTACGTTTCTGCCCGTTGTGACATCCACGGCTTTCTCGGCATTGCCGATTATCTCGGCATAACGCTTTACGTCGAGTTCGGCTGCAGCGTTTCTGCCGTTGATGACTGTCATGACGCTCTTGCCATTATACTGACGCGCCACCACGTAAACGCCGTGTTGCGTGCAGAACTGGGTCTGGCTGCCTTTTGTTATCACGTCGTTACCCTGACGCCAATGCAGCAGACGGCTTATCCAACCGAACATATCGTTCTGTGCCTTGGTGCGTCCCTTTGCCGTGAAGGCGTTACGGGCATCGCCAGCCCATCCGCCGGGGAAGTCCTTACGCACGTAGCCGTCTGTGACAGACTTCGTGCCGTTCATCAGAATCTCCGTGCCGTAATAGAGCTGCGGGATGCGGTTTACGGTCAGCAGCAGCGCCAATGCCTGCTTCAGCGCCAGCGTGTCCTTGCCCTCGCCTAAGAAGCGGTCGGTGTCATGGTTCTCAATGAACGCCATCACGCTCTTGGGGTTCGGATAAAGATAGTCATAGCAAAGGACGTTGTATATGCGGTTCATGCCGTTCCACCAGTCGTCAGTCTCCTCATGCTTAGCCTGATTGATGCGGTCGAAGAAGGCGAAGTCCATGACGGTCTTCAGATAGCTGTTCTTCTCGGAGAGCTTGCTGTCCTTTTGCCAGGCGGCAGTATAGGCAGGCTCCGTCACCCACGTCTCGCCCACGGTGTTGAAGTTGGGATATTCCTTGTCGAGCGTCTTCATCCAGAGCGCCATGCCGTCGCGGTCAGCGTAGGGATAAGTGTCCATGCGGATGCCGTCAATGCCGACAGTCTCAATCCACCACTCGCTGTTCTGAATCAGATACTTCATGACGTGCGGATTGCGCTGGTTGAGGTCGGGCATCGTCGGCACGAACCATCCGTCCACCGTCTCACGCAAGTCCACCTTGCTGGCATACGGATCGAGCACCGGCGTGAGCTTATAGCTGGTCTGCAGATACTTGTCGTTCACCTTGGCGTTGCCGTCCATCGTGTCCATCTTCTTCTGATGCTCCTCGGTCTGATATTCAGGAAGGAGCCATTCTGAAGTGTTAAACCAGTCCTTCGACGGCATGTCTGCCACCCAAGGATGGTCGAAACCGCAATGATTGAAAATCATGTCCATCACCACCTTCAGTCCCTTAGCATGAGCCTCATCCACGAGACGCTTATACTCGTCGTTGGTGCCGAAGCGCGGATCCACGCGATAATAGTCCGTTGTGGCGTAGCCATGGTAAGACGAGTTGGTGCCATTGCTGGGACTGTCGTTCTCCAGTACGGGCGTAAACCACAGCGCCGTTACGCCAAGGTCTGTGAAATAGTCGAGGTGCTGGCGTATTCCCTCAAGGTCACCGCCATGACGCAGACTCGGAGCCGTGCGGTCGCAGGTCTTGTCGCGCATGGTCTTGAAGGCGTCGTTCTTGGGATTGCCGTTGGCGAAGCGGTCGGGCATGAGCATGTAAAGCACATCCTCATTGGTGAATCCCATACGCTTGTCGCCCGCCATAGCGCGGTCTTTCAGCTCGTACTTCACCTTCTTAGTCTGCTTGCCCTGCTTGAAGCTGAGCGTCATCTCGCCCGCCTTCGCGCCCTCAAGGTTGAGATAGAGGAAGAGATAGTTGGGCGAGTCGAGACGTGCGATAGAGTCGATGCGCACACCGGGATAGTTGACCTCCACGTCCGCGTCACGCACGTCCTTGCCGTAAACCATCAGCTGGAGCGACGCGTCCTTCATGCCGACATACCAGTTGGTGGGTTCGATGCGGTCCACCTTTACTGCTGCGTTCAAGCTCATAGCACCCATAAGCATTATTAATGATACCAGTTTTTTCTTCATTATCTTTTTTTATATTATGGTTCTTACTTTCTGTATAGTATCAGCGCCGACTGCTCGTCTGCCAGCACCTCCTTGCCTTCGAACGGCATTCCGATGCCTTCCTCATTGATGACGCCGTTGCAGCAAGCCACCGTGTATTCGCCTTCGGGTACGTTGACCAGCTTGGCTTCCTTGTTGGCGTTGAGAATGACGATGATGTCCTTCCATGAGTCGATGCCCTCAAGGTTCTTCAGACGGAACGCCACAAGGCAGTCGTCGGTGGCAATAAACTCCAGATGCTTCCTTACTGCGTCGGCATTGGCGAGGCGGAAAGCGGGATGATTCTTGCGAAGACTTATCAAGCCACGATAATACTCGAACACCTGGGGATACTGCTTGAGGTTGTCCCAGTGGAACTCGTTGATGCTGTCTGGCGACGAAAAGCTGTTATGCACGCCCTTCTTGTCGCGGAGCATCTCCTCGCCAGCAAGCATAAATGGCACTCCCTGCGACGTGAAGATGGCTGTCTGAGCCAGCAGGTCGAGGCGGATAAGCTCTGCCATACGGTCAGCTTCTGACCTCGACGCGTCCTTCTGACCGGGAATGCTCGCCTTGAGACGATCCACAAGGCACATGTCGTCGTGACAGCTAACGTAGCTGATCTGCTGTGTAGGATTGTTGGTCCACGGCTTACGGTCGTAGTTGACGCGTGTCATATCCACCTGATTGTGGGCGATGCCACCCACGATGCCAAACTTCAGGCTCTCCTCCTCGCCCTTTATTCCGGCAAGGAAAGCGCCCTTCGTGTCGTCGGAGAACGGTCCGCGAAGTGCGTCACGCATGTCATCGCTGAAAGCTCCGATGCCGTTCAGACGGGGTGTGTTGGCTTTAATGGCAAGCTGGTCTTGCGGATAGGCACACGTTCCTGCGCTCCAACCCTCACCATATATATATATCGAGGGGTCAATCTCGTCCACGGCAGCACGTATCTGGTTCATCGTCTCGATATCATGGACGCCCATTAGGTCGAAGCGGAATCCGTCAATGTGGAATTCGTTTATCCAATACTTGACGCTCTCTATCATATATTCGCGCATCAGCGGACGTTCTGAAGCCGTCTCGTTGCCGCAACCCGAACCGTCGGAATAACGTCCGTCGGCTGTCTTGCGATAGTAATAGTCGGGATAAGTGCGCTGGAAGTTGCTTCCGTCAATGTCGAACGTATGGTTATATACGGCGTCGAAGATGACACGGATGCCAGCCTTGTGGAGCGCCTGCACCATTTCCTTGAACTCACGGATGCGCACCTCAGGACGATAAGGGTCGGTGGAATAGCTTCCCTCGGGCACATTATAGTTCTTAGGATCGTAGCCCCAATTGAATTGCGGGCGCTGGAGCTGCGTCTCGTCCACCGAAGCGAAATCGAACAGCGGCTGGAAATGGATGGCGTTGACGCCGAGACGCTTCAGATAGTCGATGGCGCGAGGCTCTGTCAGAGCCAGATACTTGCCACGATGCTGCATGCCCGAAGTGGGACTGATGGAGAAGTCGCGCATGTGAAGCTCGTAAATCACGAGGTCGGCAGGCGACGCAATAGCCGGACGGCGGTCGTCAGCCCATCCCACGGGGTCGGTATCAGCCATGTTGATGATGGCACCACGGTTGCCGTTGACGCCTACAGCCTTGGCAAACGTGCCGGGACACTCGCCCTTGCCTATATCGAAAGTATAGAACATGCCACTAAGGTCGCCCTTTACGGTAGCCTCCCAGCGGTTGTCGCCTATGGCACGCATCTTGACAGTCTTGACGGGTTTGCCACCCTGTCCAGCCTTATAGATGCGCACTTTCGGGAGGGAAGCCGCATTGAGGCGGAATACGGTCTTTGTCTTACCGTATTCCATCTCGTCAAAGCGCCCCTGAGCATTTACGTTTAACGTAATCATTGCGGCAAGAAATGCCGAGAACATATAATTCTTTTTCATGTCAGTAGCGTACGTATTGTTGTTATTTAGCAATAAGCGACACAGCGAAACCACCGCCACGTGCCTCCTTTATCTTCAATACATCGCCCTTCTTGACGATCTTGTGCAGAATCTGGTAAGCCTTCGGATTGTGCTCATAGTCGGCGTCCTTGGCGTCCTGATAGATGGCGCAGTCATACTTGCGACCCTTGTCGAGGAAGTTGAGGCGTACCACAGCCGTGCGAGCCTCTTCGCCTGTCTTGCCACCCACGAACCAGTTGTCTGTTCCCTTGGCCTTGCGTGCCACGGTGATGTATTTGGCTGGCTCTGCCTCCAGATACTTCGAGTCGTCCCAGTCACAAGCCACGTCGCGGATAAACTGGAAAGCATCGTCATACTTCTCATAGTGTTCGGGCAGGTCGGCAGCCATCTGCAGCGGGCTGTACATAACAAGATAGAGCGAGAGCTGTCCGCAGAGTGTGGTGTGGACGAAGCTCTTATTCTGGCTCCAGTCAGAGAGACGTGTCTCGAAGATGCCGGGCGTATAGTCCATCGGACCACCCTGCAGACGGGTGAACGGCAGCATCACAGTATGGTAAGCCACGTTACCGCCGAATGCCTCATACTCTGTTCCGCGTGCACTCTCATTGCCAACAAGGTTAGGCCATGTGCGGCAGATGCCGGTCGGACGTGTTGCCTCGTGCGCATTCACCATGATGTGATGCTTGGCAGCTGTCTCAACGACGCGCTGATAGTGATTGTTCATAAGCTGGCTGTAGTGGTATTCGCCTCGCGGAATGATGTCGCCCACGTAGCCGGTCTTCACGGCGTCATAGCCATACTTGTTCATCAGACGGAAAGCATCCTCCAAGTGGCGCTCGTAATTGAGAGCTGCGGAGGAGGTCTCGTGGTGCATCATCAGCTTCACGCCCTTGGAGTGGGCATAGTCGTTGAGCATCTTAATGTCGAAGTCGGGGTAAGGAGTGACGAAGTCGAAGACGTCAAGCTTCTGATGACCGAACCAGTCTTCCCATCCTTCGTTCCATCCTTCCACCAGCACTTCCTGCAAACCGTTCTTTGCAGCGAAGTCGATGTAGCGCTTCACCTCCTCGTTAGTGGCACCGTGCGTGCCGTTGGGCTTGCACTTAGCGTAGTCGGTAACGCCGAGACGAACCGACGGCAAATCGTTGGTATAGCTCCATGTCTTTGTTCCGACAATCATGTTCCACCACACGCCGCAGTACTTTGTGGGATGAATCCATGAGGTGTCCTCTATCTTACATGGCTCGTTAAGGTTGAGAGTGAGCTTGCAAGAGAGCATGTCGCGTGCGTCGTCGCTCACCATTACGGTTCGCCACGGAGTGTTGAAAGGAGTCTGGATGAATCCCTTTCTGCCCACGGCGTCAGGCGTAAGCCACGACTCCAGCACGAGGTTCTTGTCGTCGAGATTGAGGTGCATCGTTGGATAATCCAAGCAGGCAGCCTCATGTATATTAATGTAGAGTCCGTCCTTGGTCTTGAGTTGCAGCGAAGTCTGAACGCCGGTGTCGGAGAATACGGTAGTTGACGAGTTGCTCTTATATGCCTCGCGGTTCTTTGCAATGACCTCACGGATGCCGGTAAGCGGAGTGATGTTATATTCATACTCCTGCGTGTCGTAGTCGCCGGGAATCCAGTAAGCAGTATGGTCGCCGGTCATAGCAAACTGCGTATGCTCCTCCTTTATCACGAAATAGTTGAGCTCTTGCTGCTGCGGAAACTCATATCGCAGACCCATACCGTAATCATACACACGGAAACGTATGGTGATGTCGCGGTCTGAGGAGGGCTGGTGAAGGTTGACAGCCATCTCGTTGTAGTTGTTTCGGATGGTTGATGTCTCGCCCCACACGGGTCGCCAAGTCTCGTCGAAGGTGGATGTCTGCGTGTCCTTTATCTTGAAACCGTCCATGAGATTGGTCTCCTCCATGCCCTTAGAGGCGTGCTTGTCCTTGGCAAGCTCCAGTCCGAGGTGAGAGGGGCATACCACCTGCTTGCCCTTATAGGTCATTTCGTACGTGGGCTGTCCCTTGTCTGTGAGCGAGAAGGTGAGCGACACGTTGCCGTTGGGCGACTTTACGGTCTGGGCTGCTGCCATCATAGGGAGCAGCGCAGACAGTATCATGTATGTCTTCTTCATTCTGACGTTTGTCTTATATGTGTTTTATTGCTTTCTGCTATACGGAGTTATCTGCCAGCCTGACTGATGAGCGTGCTAATCTCATCCGTGAACTTGTCGTCAGCCATGAGATCCTCTATGTTGAGGTGCATGCGGTAACGCCAGTAATGCTTCGGGTTGGCAGGGATGTTGATGCGCTCTGCGTCAGCATCAGGCAGACGCAGACGCTCGTCCATGGCGAGCCAGTCCTGAACACTCAGCACGCAGAGCATCGACGGAGAGTCGAGATGACGGGCAATGATGTCCTCTGCAAGCCATCCTGGCAGCGGATGCGGAGCCGGTCCTTCATGATGAAGCATCGAGTTATAGTAGTCCTGCGTACGTTCATAGTTCTCGTCCCACCACTGACGCAGCGTAGGCATGTCGTGGCTGGATATGGTGCAAACCGAGCGGTATGGGTTCTGGCTGAGATGTCCGAAGCGCGTAGTGGGCGACTTTGGCATGCTCTGCAACTCAAGGCTGAATATCTTCAGCTCTTCCATCACCCAAGGAACACAGTCGGGCACCATGCCGAGGTCCTCTGCACAAACGAGCATACGTGTGGCCTGTACCAGCTTGGGCAGTTTCTTCATAGCCTCACGATACCAGAACTGATTGTTGCGACGATAATAATAGTCGTTGTAAAGACGATTGAAAGCCTCCTTGTCTACATCGTAGAGCGACTCATAGATGAAGTCGAGCTGGGCTGAGATACGCGGATGGAACATATCGGCACGGTTGCGGTCGCGCACGAAGAGCACGTCGCTCACAAGCGAATAGAGTCCGTCGCGCAGCCAAAGGTCTTCCTGTCGGGTCACGCCGGCAAAGTGTTCCTCTATCTTGCGCTGCGTGTTCACCTCGGGCTTCATGCGATAACGCTCGCCGTCGATGCGCTCCAAGTATTCGCTACGCACCTCGTCTGCACGCTCATGGAAGACGCGATCGAGCACCCAATCGGTGATGTAAGGCTCGGTGAAGCGCTCCTCCTGGAAGTTCAGCCCGTAATGCATTATCTCTTCACGACTCATTGCCTGCGACGGAACAAACTGACCTGTCAGACCGTATACGCAGTCGATGGGTATCTCCCAGATGCGGAAGAATCCCAATACGTGGTCAATGCGGTAAGCATCGAAGTACTTCGACATGTTCTGGAAGCGGCGCACCCACCACTTACAGCCGTCCTTCAGCATCTCGTCCCAGTTGTATGTGGGGAATCCCCAGTTCTGTCCGTTAACTGAGAAATCGTCTGGCGGCGCTCCCGCCTGTCCGTTAAGATTGAAGTAATTGGGTTCCACCCACACGTCGCAACTATATCTGTTTACGCCGATGGGGATGTCTCCCTTCAGGATTACGCCCTTCTGCTTGGCATACTCGTGAGCTGCCTTCATCTGCGAAGACAGTACGTACTGCACGAAATAATAGAAAGCCACCTCCTGATACTCCTTTGTGCGAGAATCCGACAGCATCGCGCGGTCATCCTCGTTCCATGTATTATGGTCTTTCCATTGTGTGAAATCGGCTGTACCATACTCGTCTCTCAGCCATGAATACTGAGCATAGGGCACCAGCCAGCTTTGTGTTTCCTGGAAGAACGCCTTAAACTCTGCGCTCTTCATAATCTTCTTACCTTCCTGTTGAAAAACTTTCCTTAAATATCCTGATTTGAAAGCGTTTACCTTCTCATAGTCAATCTGTGGCAGAGCATTGAGTTGGCTGCGCTCTGCTTCCGCCTCACGGCGTGCTTCCTCGTCCTCCAGCTCCGGCAATGTGCGAAGATCGGCATACTGTGGATGTATGGCGAAGATGCTGATGCAGCTGTACGGATAAGAGTCGGTCCATGTATGGGTGATGGTGGTGTCGTTGATGGGAAGCAACTGCAACACGCGCTGTCCTGTCTTCGCCATCAAATCAATCATCATCTTCAGGTCGCCGAAGTCGCCTATGCCAGCACTCTCCTTGGTACGGAGCGAGAATACTGGGACAAGTGTTCCAGCCAGCTTGCGGTTCCATATCTCGAAGAAAGCCTGATCAAGGCTGTACATCACCGTCATGCCCTTCTTCATGTCGGGCAGAGTGAGGCAGCGGTTATTGCCACACTCCCACATCATCACGTGTCCTGAGGCGTTGGTCACCACGAACTTCAGCTCTATGCGCTCGCCTTGTAGCTGCGAAGCGTCGATGTCGACAGCCCATTCGCAGTAGTTATGAAGCGTCATGGGCAGCGCTTTGTCCGGACACCATTCGCCTAAAGTCTTCTGCGCTCCCACCACAGCCAGACGTTCGTCTTCACGGAGCTGTGGTGCACGTACGATGAGACGCAGCGTACGGTCGTAGGACGTGGACTTAAGAGGCTGCGGCTGCTGATGGTTGATGCAGTCTGTAAAGGCGCTACTGTAGAGATACGAGTCGTCCGGCATGTCGTTCCAGCGGTCGTAGACGTGATATTCTGTTGCTGCGGTGCACGTGAAGTCGAGCACATGCTTCACCGTCTGCCATTCGCTTCGCTCGTAAGCGCCATCAGCCGTCACCTTATAATAATATGTAAGGCTATGGTCAGACTTGCGCTGCGAAAGGTCGCACCACCACTCCGCTCCATTAACGGTGGTCATGCGATGTGTCTTCACCTCGTCATTCTCCACGATGCAGAGCGAGATTTCCTCACCGAATGCAGTACGGTATTCTATATGAAAATGTAATGTCATTATGTATTTGGGTTTAGGTTTGTTACCATGAAAACTGTTACTTTCCTTTTACGCCTCTTTTCTGCTACGGATGGCAGCCACCGAGAAGGCACCGCAAATGAGCAATACGCCAGCCACGATCATCATGTTGCTCTGGTGTGAGCCTACAAGATGAAGCAGTTCGCCACCGCATAAGGCAGCCACAATCTGAGGTATGCAGATGGTGCCGTTGAAGAGTCCGAGGTAAGCTCCCTTATGGCTGTAGCCCTCAAGGGCATTGGTGACGAAGGCAAACGGCATGGCAAGCATGGCTGCCCAAGCACAACCTATAAGCAGGAAGGGAAGCACGAGCAGGTTCTTGTCGCCGACGAACGGAACAAGGGCGAAGCCTATGCCGCCTATTACAAGGCTAAGAGCATAAGCCATCTTCTCGCTCTTGAACTTCGGAAGAGCCATAGCCCACAGCACAGAGCCGATGGCTTGCCAGAAGAACAGCACGCCTACCCAGTTGCCTGCTTCCTGATAACCCTTGGAAGCCACGTCGGTGGTGTGCCATACGGTTTCGGCAATGGTGCCGTTGGTGTAGGTCCACATATACATAAAGGCTGCCCAGCAGAAGAATTGTACGAGTCCTATCTTCCAGAACATCGAGGGTGCATTCTTGAGAAGCGTTATCCAGCCTGCACTTTTCTCCTCGTTCTGAGGCTGAGCCTCGTTATACATAGCATATTCCTCTGGGTTCCATTCCTTTACCTTTACCGTTGTGAAGATGACACAGAGGATAAGTATGGCTGCTCCGACGTAGAACGAATAGATGACAGAGTCGGGTATTACGCCCTTCGGGGCTTCGTTGGCAATGCCGAGAGCCGTGAAGAAGAACGGGAATACGTAGCCTATAAGCGAACCAGAATTGCAGAGAAACGACTGGATGGAGTAAGCGAGCGACTTCTGCTTCTCGTTCACCATGTCGCCGACAAGCATCTTGAAAGGCTGCATAGCCATGTTGATGCTCGTGTCGAGGAACATCAGCGAGACAAGACCGAAGACCATTGCCGTGCTGACAGCCATTCCGAACGATCCTGCATTCGGCAACAGACACATCACGAGCACAGCCACCGTGGCTCCGACGAAAAGATATGGGACGCGGCGTCCGAAGCGACACCATGTTCTGTCGCTAAGCGTGCCGACTATAGGTTGCACGAGGATGCCCATGAGCGGGGGCAATATCCAGAAATAGCTAAGGTTGTGAGGGTCTGCTCCCAGTGTGGCAAAGATGCGCGATATGTTGGCGCTTTGCAAGGCGTAAGCTATCTGTACGCCAAAGAATCCGAAACTCAAATTCCAGAGTTTCCAGAATGAAAGATTAGGTTTTTGGGTCATTGTTATTTGGGTATTATACTTTTTATAGCAATAAAGAATTTGGCTTTACTCCTTACAACTCCTTTACTCAAAGTGTGGTGCCTCTCACTACGAGGCGTGTCCTTACCACTCGCATTGCCACCTCATTACGCGGCAGCGAGCCTTCCACCTGACTTATCAGTATGTTGGCTGCCTCCTCGCCCACTGCCACACCACGCTGTTCCACGGTGGTGAGCATCGGATCGCAAGCCACGGAACGGCTGCCATTGGTGAATCCGCAGATGCTTATATCCTCAGGAACTTTAAAGCCCATGCGCTTGGCAGTGTAGAGAATGCCGATGGCGGTGTCGTCGTTGATGGCGAAGAAAGCGTCAGGACGTTCGTCGTCCGGCAAAGAGAGTATTTCGGGAGTGATGGCTTCAGCCTGCGCGCGGTCGTCACATATTCGGACAAGGGCTTCGTTCAACTTCAGTCCGTTCTTGGTCAGTGCGTCATGATAACCGTTATATCGGTTCTTTGAGATTTCCAGGTTCATCGGCGAACCATAGAAGGCAATGCGCTTACATCCTGTATCAATCATGTGTGTGACTGCTGCATATGCTCCATTATAATCGTCCACCACCACTCGCGAGCCATTCACGCCGGTGCAGATGCGGTCGTAAAACACAAGTGGCACACCATTGTCCATCAGTTTCTGGAAGTGGTCGTACCGTCTGGTGTCTTTGGCTTGCGACACGATTATGCCGCACACCTTATTTTTAAAGAAGTCGTCGCATATAGCCACTTCCTTGTCATAGCGTTCGTTGCTCTGAGCCACCATAACACGGTAGCCACGTGCACGTGCTTCTTCCTCTATACCTGACAGTACGGACGCGAAGTAATAATGCACAAACTCCGGAACGATAACGCCTATTACCTTCATCGGAAGGCTACGGCTGTGACGCAACGCTCCTCCAATGACATTCGGGTAAAAGTTATGTTCTTTCGCGTATGCCTGAATGCGCTTTTTCTGGGACGCGCTGATGCGTGGGCTGTCGTTGAGCGCACGACTGACAGTCGCTATGGAGACGCCCAAATCACGGGCTATATCTCGCATTGTTATAGGTAAGTTATCTGCCATGGTTTTCAGTTATGCCGCAAAATTAGTCATTATTATCGAATGCGTAACGCTTTTCTTCGGACAAAATATCAAAACAGAGTGCAAACGATTGCACTTAAAATATGACGGTTTTGCACAAAAAAAAGAAACAACGTATGTTTATAAATTCTAATTTTGCAAACAGAATGAAATGAGCCCTTAAACTACTGAATTTCACTTATAACATATAACAATAACTAAAAACAGCAAAACATGAAGCAGTTGAAAATCAAATTGCCTCTGAGGACCATGGCACTTGCCGGCGGTCTTCTCCTTGCTACAAGTTCCTTTGCACAGAACAATATCGTCGTTAAGGGACATGTAACAGATGCTTCTGGCGAGCCAGTCATGGGTGCTACCATTACAGTTAAGGGTAAGGCCCTCGGTGTTACCGACATTGATGGTAACTTCTCATTAGACGCAGCCCCCGGAACAGAGCTTACATTCACTTTCTTGGGTATGACTCCGCAGACCGTAAAGGCTTCGAGCAACATGAGCGTTACCTTAAAGGACGACTCTCAGGCGCTTAATGAAGTGGTGGTCATCGGTTATGGTGTGGCTAGGAAGAACGACCTTACGGGTTCGGTAACAGCCCTCAAGCCGGATGAGAAGAATCATGGTATCATCACTTCTGCCCAGGACATGATCCAGGGTAAGATTGCCGGTGTGAACGTCAACTCAGCATCTGGTGCTCCTGGTGACGGTGCACAAATCCGTATTCGTGGCGGTGCTTCTCTTACCGCCAGCAACAACCCGCTTATTGTTATCGACGGCATGCCGATGGATAACTATGACACTAAGGGTGTGAACAATCCTCTCTCTCTTGTCAATCCTAACGATATCGAGAGCTTCACAGTACTGAAGGACGCTTCGGCTACCGCCATCTACGGTTCGCGTGGTTCCAACGGTGTCATCATCATCACCACAAAGAAGGGCCGCAGCGGTCAGAAGCCGCAGGTTTCTTACAATGGTACGATTTCTGTAAGCACCATTGCCAAGAAGTTGGACGTGATGAACGCTTCTGAATACGTTGATTTCATCAAGAACTAGATCGGAAGAGCACACGT